>Ga0209922_102715_pt1 | contig 14916 bp, 15 predicted proteins | sample ThiBiot_500_biof_FD_183946 | JGI IMG/M metagenome (GOLD analysis project Ga0209922, IMG submission 183946) | Wastewater bioreactor microbial communities from Cape Town, South Africa - Thiocy_expt_500_biof (SPAdes) | ecosystem: Engineered > Bioreactor > Thiocyanate-remediating > Anaerobic-Aerobic ...
CGACGAGATCATGAAAGAGATCATCGCCCGCACCCTGTAAACCCCGAACCACAACCACAAGGAGACACCCTCATGGCAATCACCCGGCGCAAGACCCTGGCGCGATGCCTGCCCCTGATCGCACTGGCCGCAGCCTGCGGCATGGGCGGCGCGCAGGCGCAGGACAGCTACCCGAGCAAGCCCATCCGCGTCATCGTGCCCTACCCCGCCGGCGGCGGCACCGACACCATCGCGCGCCTGATCGGCACGCAGCTGTCGCAGCGCCTGGGCCAGCCCGTGGTCGTCGAGAACAAGCCCGGCGCCAGCGGCATCCTGGGCAACGACATCGTGGCCAAGGCGCCCGGCGACGGCTACACCGTGCTCATGGGCATCACCGCCCTCGTGCAGATCCCGGCGCTGTACAAGAAGGTGCCCTACAAGCTCGGCGACCTGGCGCCGGTGTCGCAGATCGCCAAGTCGGCCGACCTGCTCATGGTGCCGCGCAGCTCGGGCGTGACCACGCTGCAGCAGTTCGTGGACAAGGCCAAGGCCGCGCCCGGCACGCTCAACTACGGCAGCTACGGCAACGCCACCTCGTCGCACATGAACGGCGAGCGCTTCAAGCAGAAGGCCGGTATCGACATCACCCACATCCCCTACCAGGGCTCGGGGCCGGAGATGGCGGCCCTGCTGGGCGGGCAGCTGACGCTGGCCTTCGTCGATGCCACGGGCGCCTACCCGCACATCAAGTCCGACAAGGTCAACATCCTGGCCATCACCGGCTCCCAGCGCCACCCCGCCCTGCCCCAGGTGCCCACCATGACCGAGTCCGGCTACCCCGGGCTGGAGGCCAACGGCTGGTTCGGCATGTTCGTGCCGGCCAGCACGCCCAAGGCCATCGTGGACAAGCTCGGCGCCGAGGTGGCATCCATCGTCAAGTCGCCCGAGCTCAACAAGCGCCTGACGGACATGGGCCTGATCGCCGTGGGCTCGCTGCCCGACGACTTCAAGGCCCAGGTCGACAAGGACGCCGTCCACTGGAAGAGCGTGGCCGAGTCGGCCAGGATCTCCATGGACTGATTCCCCCGCCGCCACACACAACTACACGAGGAGACAACGATGGCATACGACGCCCCCCTTGCACGCTGCAGCCGCCGCCAGCTGCTGGCCATGGCGGCCGCCGCCGCGGCCGCAGGGCCGCTCCACGCGCAGCCGCAGGCCGGCTTCGCCACCCGCCCGGTGCGGGTGGTGGTGCCGTTCGCCGCGGGCGGCGCCACCGACGTCATCACCCGCGTGCTGGGCGAGCACATGGCCAGGCGCTTCGGCCAGCCCGTGGTGGTGGACAACAAGCCCGGCGCGGCCGGCCTGATCGCGGGCGAGGCGGTGGTCAAGTCGGCGCCCGACGGCATGACGGCGCTGCTGGGCACTACCTCGACCATGCTGACCAACAAATACCTCTACCAGAAGACCGCCTACGACCCGCTGACCGACCTCACCCCGCTGGTGCGCGTGTGCCTGGCGCCGATCGCCCTGGTGGTCACGGCCGACGTGCCGGCCCGGAACATGCAGGAATTCATGGCCTGGATCCGCGCCAACAAGGGCAGGCTGTCCTACGGCTCCTACGGCATAGGCTCGCACGGCCAGCTCGCCTGCTCCACGCTCAGCGACATCGCGGGCGCCGACATGTCGCACGTGGCCTACAAGGGCGAGGCGCCGATGGTGCAGGACCTGCTGGGCGGCCAGATCAAGATCGGCATGGGCAGCCTGCTGTCGCTCAAGGCGCACATCGATGCCGGCAAGCTGCGCGCGCTGGCGATGACCGGCCCGCGCCGCGTGCCCCTGCTGCCCGACGTGCCCACCTTCGCCGAGGCCGGCTACCCGCAGGACGCGCTGGCCCTCGTCGGCTGGCTGGCGATCGCCGGCCCCAAGGGCATGCCGGCGCAAGTGGCCCGCCAGTGGGCCGAGGCCGCCAACCAGGCGGTGGCCAGCCGCGACGGCATGGCGCGCATCATCGCCGCCGGCTTCGTGCCCGTGGACGACGACACGCCCGAGAAATTCGCCCGCCTGTGGGCGCAGGAGGCGCCGGTCTGGGGCCGCCTGCTGCAGGCGGCGGGCGTGCAGCCGACCTGAGAACGCCGCCGGCGGCCTCTTCGAAGGTGAAGGCGCCGGCGGCCTGTTTCAGTCCTGCCGGCGCGCGATCAGCTTGAAGCTGCCGGTGGCCAGCGCCACCAGGGTGCCGTCCTCCGCGCGCACCTCGCCGCGCGCGAAGCTGATGGAGCGGCCGCGCCGCTCGCAGTGGGCGGTGGCGATCAGGTCGCCGCCGGCAGCGGTCACGAAGTGCAGCGTCAGGTCGATGGTGGCCACGCCATAGGCGGCGGGGTCGTGCGAGCGCACGGCCGCCGCCAGGGTGCAGTCGAGCAGCGTGGCGATCGAGCCGCCATGCACGTCGCCGCGGCTGTTGGCCTGGTCCGGCTGGAAACCCAGGCGCACCTGGGCCATGTCGTTGCCTATGCGCTCGCCGCGCAGCGCCATGGCGCGCGCCATGGCCATGGGCAGGCCGAAGAACATGTCGGGCGGCTCGCCGGTGAAGGGGCTCGGGGGGATGTCGTTGGTGGTGATGGAGTGGTGTTGCATGGGGGGTGATTGTCAGTCCACCTTGGCGCCGGTGGACTTCACCACGGCGGCCCAGCGGGCGATCTCGCTGTCGATGTGCGCCTGCAGCGCCTCGGGCGTGGAGCCCACGGGCTCGTAGCCGCCGGCGGCCAGCTGCGACTGCAGCTGGGGCTGGCGCAGGGCCGCGGCGATTTCCCGGGCGAGGCGCTGCCTGATCTCGGGCGGCGTGCCGGCCGGCGCGATGAGCGCGTACCAGCCCGTCACCTCGAAGCCGGGTATGCCCTGCTCCTGCACCGTCGCCACCTCGGGCGCCAGCGCCGAGCGCTGCGCGCTGGTGACGGCCAGCGCGTGCATGCGGCCGCTGCGGATGTGCGGCATGGAGGTGGAGATGCTGTCGAAGGTCAGGTCGATGTCGCCGGCCAGCATGGCGTTGACCACGCCGGCGCTGCCCTTGTAGGGCACGTGCGTCATCTTCACGCCGGCGATGCTGCTGAAATACTCGGCCGCCAGGTGCCCGGTGTTGCCGTTGCCGGCCGAGCCGAAGGTGAGCTTGCCGGGCGCCGTCTTGGCGGCCTGCACCAGCTCCTGGATGTTCCTGGCCTGCAGCTTGGCGCTGGCGGCCACCACCATGGGCAGGTTGGCCACCAGCGACACGGGCGCGAAGTCCTTGCGCGTGTCGTAGGGCAGCCTGGGGTACAGGCTGTCGTTGATGGCATGGGCGGCCAGCACCATGAGCACCGTGTAGCCGTCGGGCCTGGCGCGCGCCAGGTACTGCGTGGCCAGCGTGCCGCCCGCGCCGGGCTTGTATTCGAGCACCACGGGCTGGCCCAGCTGCTGCTGCAGCTGCACGGCCAGCGGCCGGCCCAGCAGGTCGGCGCTGCCGCCGGGCGGGTAGGGAATCACGAGCTGTATCGGCTTGGCGGGCCAGGCGTCGGCGGCCTGGGCGGCGGGGGCAAACAGGGCGCCGGCACCCAGCGCCAGGCCGGCAAGCATGGCGCGGCGCAGCCGCGAGGGACGGATGGACATGGCTCTCTCCTGGTAAATCAATGGGCCGCGGGGCTCGCCCGCAGGTACTGCTCGCGCAGCTCGCGCTTGAGCACCTTGCCGATCTCGCTGCGCGGCAGGCGCTCGGCCAGCCGCAGGTCGGCCACGCGCTGGGTCTTGCCCACGCGGGCGTTGAGCCATTCGCGCAGCTCCCGCGCGCCGGGCTGCGCGCCGGCGCGCGGCACCACGTAGGCCACGGGTGTCTCGCCCCATTGCTCGGAAGGCACGCCGACCACCGCGCATTCGGCCACCTGCGGGTGCTGCTGCAGCACGCCCTCGATGTCGCTCGGATAGACGTTGAAGCCGCCCGTGATGATCATGTCCTTCATGCGGTCGCCGAGCACGATGAAGCCGTCCTCGTCGAGCCTGCCCACGTCGCCGCTGCGGATGAAGCGCTGGCCCTGGGGGTCGAACCATTCGGCCTCGCGCGTCTTGTCGGGCAGGCGGTGGTAGCCGCTCATCATGCCGGCCGAGCGGCCGACGATCTCGCCCTGCGCGCCGGGCGGCAGCTCGCGCCCCTGCTCGTCGATGAAGCGGATGTCGGCGCCCTCGCCGGGGCGGCCCACGGTGTGCAGCTTGTGCGGGAAGTCGTGGCAGTGCAGCTCGCAGCGCACGCCACCCTCGGTCAGGCCGTAGTACTCGATGAGCCGGCCGGGCCAGCGCCGCAGCACCTCGGCCTTGAGGGCGGCGCCGAAGGGCGCGCTGGTGCAGAACTTGTGCCGCAGCCTGCTCAGGTCGGTGCCGTCGAACGCCGGGCAGGCCATGAGGCGCTGGTACTGCACGGGCACCAGCATGGTGTGGGTGGCGCCGTGCCGCTCGGCCAGCTCCAGGTAATGCGCGGCGTCGAACTTGCGCATCAGCACCAGCGTACCGCCCAGCGCCAGCGTGGGCAGGGCCGCCACCAGCGTGGTGTTGGAATACAGCGGCGTGGCGCACAGCGAGACGGCGTCGGGGCCGTAGCCGTTGGTGACGGCGCGGCGCACATGGGCCCAGCGCATGGCCCAGGACTGCACGATGCCCTTGGGCACGCCCGTGGTGCCCGACGAGTAGATCACGTTGAAGGCCCAGTCGGGCGCGGGCGCGATCGGCACGGGCGCGCCGCCGCCCTGCGCCAGCCATTGCGACCAGGGCTCGCCGGCCTCGGACGCATCGTCCAGCGCCACGCAGCGCAGCGCGGCGCCCGCGTGCAGGGGCCATTGCGCGGCGACCTCGCGGTCGCGCAGCACCAGGCGCGCGCCGCAGTTGTCCAGCATGGCGCTCAGGTGCTCGGCCGTGGCCGAGGGCGCCAGCGGCGCCACCGCCACGCCCGCGCGCAGCGCGCCGAGGTAGGCCAGCAGGTATTCGACCGAGGTGCCGGCGCAGACGGCCACCACGTCGCCGGGCCCCAGGCCGTCGCGCTGCAGGCTGCGCGCCACCCGGTCCATGCCCGCGCACAGCGCGGCGTAGTCCAGGCTCCGCTCTTCCAGGATCAGGGCGGTGTGGCCGGGGCGGTGCGCGGCCTGGCGCGCGATCAGTTCGGGCAGCGAGCCGAAGGGCTGGGCCAACAGGTGTTCGATGTCTGCTTGCATGGGCATGGAATCATTCGAGCGACAGGCCGGCGGCCTTGACGATCTGGGCCCAGCTCTTGCGTTCCTGGGCGATGAAGGCATCGTACTCGGCCGGCGTCTCGCCGCCGGGCACGCCGCCGAGCTCGGCGAAGCGCTGGCGCACATCGGGCTCGTGCATGGCCTTGCGCGCCGACTGCTGCAGGCGCAGGACCACCGCGTCGGGCGTGCCCGACGGCGCCAGCAGGCCGAACCAGGCCGTGACCTGCATGGGCACGCCGGCCTCGGCCATGGTCGGCACGTCCGGCAGCTGGGCCGCGCGCTCGCCGCTGGTGATGGCCAGCGCGCGGAACTTGCCCGACTTGATGTGCGGCATGGAGCTCGGCAGGTTGTCGATCATGAAATCCACCTGCTGCCCGAGCAGCGCCGTCACGGCCGGGGCCGCGCCGGGGAACGGCACCAGGGTGACCTCGATGCCGGCCTTCTGGCGGAACATCTCGGAGGACATGTGCGGCGACTGGCCCACGCCCGAAGTGGACACGTTGAGGGCGAGTCGGCATGGACCACGAGGATGTTGGGCACGGAGATCACGTTGGTGATGCCGCGCAGGTCGCTCTCCTTGTAGCTCAGCTGCTTGTAGAGGCTGAAGTTGATGGCGATGGGGCCGATGTTGCCCATGAGCAGCGTGTAGCCGTCGGGCTTGGCGCGCGCCACCTGCGCCGTGCCGATGCTGCCGCCACCCCCGCCCTTGTTCTCGACGACGATGGCCGTGCCCAGGTCCTTGCCCATCTTCTCGGCCAGCACGCGCGCCGCGATGTCGGTGGTGCCGCCCGCGGCGGCGGGCACGACGATGGTGATGGGCCGCTCCGGCCAGGCGGCCCAGGCGAACAGGGGCAGAGCGGTCAACAGGGCGGCCAGCAGGCGGCGGCGCATGGGCATGGGGAGGGCTCCTCGTCGTGCATGGAAAGCACGCCACGATAAGGGGACCGGACAGACGCCGGCACAGGGTTTCATCGGAGAGGCACTTCGTGATTGAGCACCAGCGCGCCATCAGTACTCCACGATGGCGGCCTCGGCTTGCCCTTGAACCCCAAGCGCTGCGGGAGCTTTTGCAGGCTGCTCGCATCCACGCTCACGCAGCGGCGGGAATGGCCACGAGGTGACCGAGACATAAAACGCAGACAGCTATGGTTTCAGATGGCTTGGTGGGCCTGCAGCGCGTCGATCTGCCCGGCGCTCCAGCCCAGCTCGGCCAGGATGGCGGCGGTGTGCTGGCCCACGGCGGGCACGGCATCCATGCGGTAATCGAACGCGCTGTTCACGCCCGGCGGCAGCAGGGCCGGCACCTCGCCCGCGGGCGTGCCCACGCTGCGCCAGCGCTCGCGCGCCTTGAGCTGCGGGTGCGCCCACAGGCCCGCCATGTCGTTGACGCGCGCGTTGGCGATGCCGGCCGCGTCCAGCCGCTCCACCACCTGCGCGGCGGTCAGGCCAGCGAAGACCTGCAGGATCAGCGCCTGCAGCTCGGCGCGGTGGGCATTGCGCCGGGCGTTGCTGTCGAAGCGCTCGTCCACCGCCACCTCGGGGTGCTGCAGCACGGCGTCGCAGAAGGTCTTCCACTCGCGCTCGTTCTGCAGGCCCAGCATCACCGTACCGCCGTCGCCGGCCTGGAAGGGGCCGTAGGGGTAGATGCTGGCGTGCGAGGCGCCGGTGCGCGGCGGCGGGGGCGCGCCATCGAAGGCGTAGTACATCGGGTAGCCCATCCACTCGCCCATGGCTTCGAGCATGGACACGTCGATGTGGCAGCCCTCGCCCGTCCTGCCGCGCAGCAGCAGGGCCGAGAGGATGTTGCTGTAGGCATACATGCCGGCGGCGATGTCGGCCACCGAGATGCCGGACTTCGACGGCGTCTCGGGCGTGCCGGTGACGGACAGGAAGCCCGCCTCGCTCTGGATCAGCAGGTCGTAGGCCTTCTTGTCGCGGTACGGGCCGTCGGCGCCGTAGCCGCTGATGTCGCACACGATCAGCTTCGGGTTGTGCGCCTTCAGGGCTTCATACGAGAGGCCCATGCGCGCGGCGGCGCCGGGCGCGAGGTTCTGCACCAGCACGTCGGCGGTCTTGAGCAGCTGCATCAGCGCGGCCTTGGCCTGGGGGTGCTTGACGTCCAGCGCCAGGCTTTCCTTGCTGCGGTTGATCCAGGTGAAGTGCGAGGACTGGCCGCGCACGCGCTGGTCGTAGCCGCGCGCGAAGTCGCCGCTGCCCGGGCGCTCCGCCTTGATGACGCGCGCGCCCAGGTCGGCGAGCTGGCGCGTGGCAAACGGCGCTGCGACGGCGTGTTCCAGCGAGACGACGGTGATGCCGTCCAGCGGACGGGGCGAGCAGGCCTGTTCGGTCATGCTTGTCTCTTTCAAAGGTTTTTTGGGCTACAGCGCTTATCCATCAAACGCTGACAGCTCTGTTTTTAATAGCTAACCAAATATCACTGAGGGCCGCTCAATTGATCGTGGCGCCGGAGGTCTTCACGATGCGCGCCCATTTGGCGATGTCCTGCTTGAGCAGCGCGGCGAACGCTTCGGGTGTGACGGGCTTGTCGGCCGTGCCGGCCAGCTCCACGCCCTGGGCCTCCAGCTTCTCGCGCATTTCCTTGTCGGCCATGGCCAGGCGCATGCCGCCGTTCAGGCGTTCGATCACGTCCTTGGGCACGCCCGCGGGCGCGAACAGGCCGATCCACAGCGTGCCGCTGTAGCCTGGCACGAACTCGGCGATGCTGGGCACGTCGGGCAGCACGGGCGAGCGCTCGGCGCTGCTCACGGCCAGCGCGCGCAGGCGGCCGGCCTTGATGTGCGACAGCGTGGACGGCAGGCTGCCGAACAGCAGCGGCAATTGCCCGCCCAGCACGTCGTTGAGCGCGGGCGCCACGCCCTTGTAGGGCACGTGCTGCAGCTCGATGCCCGCCATCTGGTTCAGCATCTCGCCCAGCAGGTGGTTGAGCGTGCCGTTGCCGGCCGATGCGTACTGCAGCTGGCCCGGCTTGGCCTTGGCCATGGCCAGCAGCTCGGGCATCGTCTTCGCAGGGAACGAGGGGTGGGCCAGCAGCACGTTGGGCACGGCGCCGATCAGCGCGATGGGCTGGAAGTCGGCCACCGGATCGAACCCCGGCGCCTTGTAGAGCGCGGGGTTGATGGCCTGGCTGCTGCTGATCGTCATGAGCAGCGTGTAGCCGTCCTTGGGCGCCTTGGCCACGGCCTGCGTGCCGATGTTGCCGCCAGCGCCCGGCTTGTTCTCCACCACCGCGCTGCCGCCAAGCTTCTCGGCCAGCTTCTGGCTCACCACGCGGCCCACGATGTCGTTGGTGCCGCCCGCGGCCTGGGGCACGACCATCACGATCGGGCGGCTGGGATAGGCCGCCTGGGCGAAGGCGCCGGGCAGGCCGGCGGCCAGCAGGGCGCCTGCGCAGAGCGTGCGGCGGGAAAGGGCGGCGAGGTCGTGGCGGCGCATGCGGTCGGTCTCCTTGGGTTTCTATGAAGCCGCCAATCCTCGCCGCTGCCCGGCCATGGTGCAATCTTTCAATTCAGAATCCAGGTTTCGGTTTTTCAAGAACCTGGGGAGCGCCATGCAATTCGACCTCAAGGATCTGCGCCTGTTCCTGCTGGTGGCCCAGGTGGGCAGCCTCTCGCGCGCGGCGGAGCAATCGCACCTGTCGCTCGCCGCCACCAGCGCGCGCATCCGCGCGCTGGAGGAGCAGGCGGGCATGCCTTTGCTGGTACGGGAGGCCCGCGGCGTGCGCCTTTCGCCGCCGGGCGAGGCGTTCCTGTTCCACGCGCGCGCCATGCTGCAGCAAACGCGCCAGCTCCAGGCCGAGCTGCAGGAATACGGCACCGGCCTGCGCGGCCACCTGCGGGTGTTCGCCAACACCACGGCGGTGACAGACTTCCTGCCCGACATCCTCTCGGCCTACCTGATGGAGCACCCGAACATCAGCGTGGATCTGCAGGAGCGCCCGAACGCGCGCATCGCCGACGACATCCGCGAGGGGCGGGCCGACCTGGGCATCATCGCGGGCGAGGTGGATACGCACGGGCTCACGAGCGTGCACTTCAGCACCGACCGGCTGGTGCTCGTCACGCCGCCCACGCCGGCCTGGCGGGCCGTGGCGCAGCTGCCCTTCGCGCAGGTGCTGCACGAGCGCTTCGTGGGCATGCACCGGGGCAGCACGCTGCAGACCTTCCTGGACGGCGTGGGCCAGCAGCTCGGCCACACGCTCAAGCTGCGCATCCAGCTCGCGAGCTTCGACGCCATGTGCCGCATGGTGGCGGCGGGCGTAGGCATCGCCGTGGTGCCCGAGAGCGGCGCGCAACGTTATGCGGCCGCCGCGCACGTGCACCAGATCCGCCTGCTGGACGCCTGGGCCGTGCGCCCGCGCTACATGCTGGTACGCACGCTGGACGGGCTGCCGGCGCACGTGCAGGCGCTGATGGCGGCGGTGCAGGCGCACCACGCGCCGTCCGCGTAGATCAGCACTCCACGATGTTCACCGCCAGCCCGCCGCGCGAGGTTTCCTTGTACTTGGTCATCATGTCCGCACCCGTCTCGCGCATGGTCTTGATGACCTGGTCCAGGCTCACATGGTGCGTGCCGTCGCCGTGCAGCGCCATGCGCGCGGCGTTGATGGCCTTCACGGAAGCCAGCGCGTTGCGCTCGATGCAGGGGATCTGCACCAGCCCGCCTACTGGGTCGCAGGTCAGGCCCAGGTGGTGCTCCATGCCGATCTCGGCGGCGTTCTCGACCTGCGCGGGCGTGCCGCCGAGCACGGCGCACAAGCCGGCAGCGGCCATGGAGCAGGCCACGCCCACCTCGCCCTGGCAGCCGACCTCGGCGCCCGAGATGGAGGCGTTTTCCTTGTACAGGATGCCCACCGCCCCAGCGGTGAGCAGGAAGTCGATCACCCCAGCCTCGCCCGCGCCCTCGGTATGGCGCCAGTAGTAGTGCAGCACCGCCGGCACGATGCCGGCCGCGCCGTTGGTCGGCGCCGTGACGACGCGCCCGCCAGCGGCGTTTTCCTCGTTCACCGCCAGGGCGAACAGATTGACCCAGTCGATCACCTGCAGCGGGTCCTGCGTGCGCCCCTGCGCCGCCTGCAGGGCCCGGTACAGGGCCGGCGCGCGCCGGCGCACGTGAAAGCCCCCGGGCAGCTCGCCCTCGGCGCCGCAGCCGCGCCGCACGCAGTCCTGCATGGTGCGCCAGATGGCCAGCAGGCCTGCGTCGATGTCGGCATCGCCGCGCCAGCGGCGCTCGTTCACGCGCATCACCTGGGCGATGGAGCCGCCCAGGGCCCGGGCCTGTTCCAGGAGCTGCGCGCCGCTGTGGAAGGGCAGCGGCAGCACCTCGGTGTCGGGCGCGATCTGCGCCTGGCGCCGGGCATCCTGCGCGGCCTCTTCGCTGACGATGAAGCCCCCGCCCACCGAGTAGTAGACCTGCGCGTCCAGCAGGCCGCCCCGGGCGTCGAAGGCCTCGAAGCGCATGCCGTTGGCATGCAGCGGCAGCGCCCTGTCGGCCACCAGCGGCAGGTCGGCCGTCCAGTCGAAGGCAATCTCGGGGCCATCGGCCAGCGGCAGCCGGCCCTGGCTGCGGATGCGCGCGATCAGCGGCTCGATGAGGGCCACGTCCACCGTGTCGGGCGCGTGGCCGCACAGCCCCAGCAGCACGGCGCGGTCGCTCGCGTGGCCGCGCCCGGTGGCGCCCAGCGAACCGTACAGCGTGGAGCGCACGCGCGCCACCGCGGGCAGATGGCCCTCGCGCCCCAAGCGCTGCACGAACAGGCGCGCGGCCCGCATGGGCCCCACGGTGTGCGAGCTCGACGGCCCGATGCCGATCTTGAACAGGTCGAAAACACTCACGGCCATGGTGGAACTCCTCTGCGTTTGCCGTACCATTCACAAGCATTTTCAGCTTCCAGGGCATGCGCAGCAAGCGCAGGAAGCTATCATTTAAGTAGCTACCCCTTGATGTGGGGCGCAAGGCCCCAAGGATCCACCATGGAGAACTTCCCCAAAGACATCTATACGGAACCCGAGCCGGACGCCGATACGCTGGCCAACCTGGGGCCGCTCACCGGCATGGCAGGCATATGGGAGGGGGCGCGCGGCCTGGACGTCAACCCGAAGCCCGACGGCCCCGAAAGGCAGGTTTTCATCGAGCGCATGGAACTGCAGCCGATCGATGCGCAGACCAATGGGCCGCAACTGTTCTACGGGCTGCGCTACCACACGCGGATCGTCAAGCCGGACGACGCGGAGACCTTCCACGACCAGGTCGGCTACTGGCTATGGGAGCCGGCGACAGGCACCGTGATCCAGACGCTGTCGATCCCGCGCGGACAGGCGGCGATGGCGGTCGGCCATGCCGAGCCCGGCGCGAGAACGTTCCGCCTGCAGGCCGTCCGCGGGTCCGAGACGAACGGGATCGTGTCGAATCCGTTCCTGGAATATGCGTTCAAGACGGAGAGCTACACCATCACGGTGTCGATCCATGGCGATGGAACCTGGTCCTACGAGCAGGACACGGTGCTGGTCATCCCGGGGCAGGCGCAGCCGTTCCACCACACGGACCACAACACCCTGCACAAGATCGGGGAGCCCACGCCCAACCCCACGGCGCAGGCGGCCACGGCAGCGAAGGCCAGGGGCGTGCTCATTCGCACTGCGACTTGAGGATGTCGCGCAGCAGCGTGACGGCCTTCGAGCAGGCCCGCGAACGCATGGTCACCGCGCAGATCGTCGTCTTGAAGCGCACGGCCTCGTCCCAGACCGCCAGGGGAAAGCGGGCGCTGACCAGGCTCGCGTAGTGCTCCGGCAGCAGGCCGACGCAGCCCCCGGCGGCGACGTGGAACGCCACCGATTCGAGGCCGTTGGCGACCGGCCCCGGCACATAAGGGGGCGATTCGAGCAGGGCGTCGACGAACGGGTGGGTGCGCATCACCAGGCGCACCGGCGCCCCTGGCCCGGGGGAAAAATCGGGCCGCGCATAGAGCCTGTGCTCCTCGTCGAACAGCGCCAGGTATTCCAGCGACCGGTCGTTTCCATAACGCCCATGGATCGCAATCTCGACCCGGCCTTCGCGCAGGGCCCGCTTGAGCTGCCAGTAGCTCAGCACCATCAGCTCGGGGCGGACCCCCGGCGCGCGCGACCGCAGGATCTCCAGCGCGGCCGGGATGCCCGAGCCGCCCGAGGCCATGACCCGGTCGAGCGCCTCCAGCGCACGGGTGCCCGACTCCAGGGCCGCGATGCCGGCCGGCGTGAGCTCGAACCCGCCGGGGCCGCGTTCGCATAGCCGCACGCCCAGCTTCTCCTCCAGCTCCCGGATGTGGCGGCTGATGGAGGCCTTGGAAAGATGGATGCGCTGCTCCGCCGCCGTGAAGCCCCGCGCATGCGCCACCGAGCAGAACACCCTCAATGAACGCAGGTCGCGCTCATCGAATTTAGGGTAAACCATGACGAAGGTTCAGAAAAATGGAACCAATGCCCAATATACAAGATTGGCGAAACCATCCACGCCCAGTAGATTGCGCCCATCCAGACTCCATTTCAGGCCGCAATGAACTACGACAAATCGCAACTGACCACCGCGCCGCGGACCGGTTACCCGACGCTTCTGTACTCCGACCTGCAGACCGATCTCAGCGACATCAAGGCCGATATCGCGATCCTGGGCATGCCTTTTGGCATGGCTTACACGCCCAAGGGATACAACAACGACCAGTCCAACGCGCCGGCGGCGATCCGCCAGCTCACCGACCGGATCGTCAGGGCGCCCGGCCATTACGACTTCGACATCGGCGGCCCGCTCCTGCAGGGGCGCAGCGATATCCGGTTCGTGGATTGCGGCGACGTCATGCCCAACCTGATGAACGCCCGCGAGCACTACGAGAAGTGCGAGATCGCGATCGACCAGATCCTCAGGGGCGGCGGCCTTCCCATCATCCTGGGCGGCGACCATGGCATCACCACGCCCGTGCTCAGGGGCTACAAGGACCACGGGCCGATCACGCTGGTCCACATCGACGCGCACCTGGACTGGCGCCAGGAAGTGAACGGCGTGACCGAGGGGCTTTCCAGCCCCATCCGCCGGGCGTCCGAGATGGGCCATGTCGAGGACATCGTGCAGATCGGCCTGCGGGCCCAGGGCAGCGCGCGGCCGGAGGACCTGCAGGCCGCCAGCGAATACGGCGCCACGCTGATCCCTGCCTACGAACTGCACGACATCGGGATCGACGCCGTCCTCGACCGGATCCCCGACGGGCGCAACTACTACATCTCTTTCGACGCCGACGGCCTGGACCCGACGGTCATGCCGGCCGTCGACGGCCCGGCACCCGGCGGAATGAGCTTCGTCCAGGCTCGCAAGCTGATCCACGGCCTGGTGCGCAAGGGGCGGGTGCGCGGCATGGACATCGTCGAGATCCAGCCCGCCAAGGACAACGCCAGCAAGCTCACCTGCGTGACCGCCGGCCGCCTGATCGTCAACCTGATCGGCGCCAGCATCGCAGCGGGCTATTTCCCGATTGACCGCTGACCCGAAGACCGCTGCGATGAACACCCCCAGCCGCCCATTGATCCGCTTCGAGGGCGTCGTCAAGAAATATGGGCAGACGACGGTACTGGACAACCTGAACCTGGAGGTCAGGAGCGGCGAGAAGCTGTCCCTGATCGGCCCCAGCGGATCGGGGAAGACCACGATCCTTCGCATCCTGATGACGCTGGAGAAGATCGACGGCGGCTGCGTCTGGATCGGCGACGAGCCGCTGTGGCACATGCCGCGCAACGGCTCGCTGGTGCCGGCCGACGAGAAGCACCTGCACGCCATGCGCTCGCAGATCGGCATGGTCTTCCAGCACTTCAATCTCTTCCCGCACATGACGGCCGAGGAGAACGTCTCCCGGCCGCAGCAGATCGTCTGCGGCAAGCCCAGGGCGGAGGCGGACAAGCTGGCCCGCCAGCTGCTGGAGCAGGTCGGGCTGGGCGGCAAGAGCGGCCACTACCCCGCGATGCTCTCGGGCGGGCAGAAGCAGCGCGTGGCCATCGCGCGGGCGCTCGCGATGAATCCCCGCATCATGCTGTTCGACGAGGTCACCTCCGCCCTGGACCCGGAAGTGGTCGACGAAGTCCTGAGCTTCGCCCACGAATTCTCCGACAGGGTGCTTTTCCTCGATGGCGGAAAGATCGTGGAAGAAGGCCCTCCCGACCAGATCTTCCGCGCCCCGGCCGAGAAGCGCACCCAGGCCTTCCTGCGCAAGGTCGCGGCCGCCGGCCACCGCGTCGATTGAATCCATACAACCAACCAGGAGACTCCCCATGAAAAAACTGATCATGTCCGCCGCGGCCGCGTTCGCCGCCTTGATGCTCATCGCGGCGCCCGCGCAGGCGCAGCCCAAGGTCAAGGAAAAGGTCTCGGTGGCGCTGGCCCACGAGCCCCCGTACACGAACTACCAGCCGGGCGGCACCCTCAGCGGCGCGGCCCCCGACATCCTGTTTCGCATCCTCAAGGAATTCGGCGTCAAGGAGCTGGACCCGAAGATCCATGAATTCGGCGCCATGATCCCCAGCCTGCAGGCGGGCCGGGTCGACGTGATCTCCACCGGCCTGTACATCAACCCGGCGCGCTGCAAGGTGGTCCTGTTCTCCGAGCCCGACCTGTGCACCGCCGAAGGCTTCATCGTCGCCAAGGGCAACCCCAAGGAGAT
>Ga0209922_102717_pt1 | contig 14909 bp, 16 predicted proteins | sample ThiBiot_500_biof_FD_183946 | JGI IMG/M metagenome (GOLD analysis project Ga0209922, IMG submission 183946) | Wastewater bioreactor microbial communities from Cape Town, South Africa - Thiocy_expt_500_biof (SPAdes) | ecosystem: Engineered > Bioreactor > Thiocyanate-remediating > Anaerobic-Aerobic ...
CCGCTGCCAGCACCCTCACCGCATCGCCACCGCCTGCGGCCTGCGATGAGGAATGACCGTCATTGCGAGGAGGCCGCAGGCCGACGCGGCAATCCAGTGCGGCGCTGGTCGGGGGCGCTCAGTGCCGCGCCGACAACGGGCGCAGGAACACGCCCATCAGAAAGCTCGCCGTGAGCGCCAGCGCCGGGATGTGCATGTTGAACTCCACCCAGCTGTGCAGCAGCAGCGCCAGCGCCCCCAGGCCGGCAAAACAGCGCATGCCCAGCTCGGACGACAGGCGGCCGCTGGCGCGCAGGGCGCGCACCAGCGCGACCAGCTGCCGCACCACCAACAGACCCAGCAGCGCGACCAGCAGCAGCGCCGGTGCCCCCAGCTCCATCAGCATCTGGGCGTAGTCGTTGTGGGCGTGGTTGACGTAGACCGGCGTCGCCGCCGGCTGATAGCGCGGGAACACCGACTCGAACGTGCCCATGCCACTGCCCCAGGGCCACAGGGCACGCGCGGCGTCCCAGGTGGCCAGGGCCATGGTCTGACGCACCTGGGCATCCGTTTGCAGACGCTCGTGTGCCATCCGGGCCGCGATGCCCTGCAGGTCGATGGCCCCCAGCGCCAGCACCGACAGCAGCACACACGCCGCCACCAGCGCCCAGCGCTGCCAGCGCCGCAGCGCATGGCGCAGGCCAAAGGCCAGCAGCAGCGCCGACAGCAGCAGCACCGCCACCGACGCCAGGATGCCACCGCGCGACTGGCTGCTGAGAATCACCAGCACCAGCCCGAAACCCAGCAACACCAGCGCCAGCCTGCCGACGGTGGAACCATGCCCGCCGTGCCCGTCGCCCTGCGCGCCGCGGCGCAGCACCAGCCAGGCATAAAAACACAGCGGCAGCAGCATGGCCAGGAAATCCGCCAGGTGGTTGCGGTTGGCAAAAGTGCCAATGAACCCGTGCCCCAACAGCCCGAAATACAGCATCGACTTCGGCCCCGAGGCGAACTGCGCCACCGCCATCAGCACCTGCAGCGCGCCGGCCAGCAGCAGCACCGTCAGCAGCCGGTCGATCTGCTCGCGCGACAGCCGCAGGGCGGCCACGAATGCCGCCACCACGGGCACGCCCGACCACATCGCGGCCCAGGTGGCCCAGGGGTTCAGCGACAGGGGCAGGCGCTCGGGCACCGCCACGCCAGCCGCCTGCAGGGCGTCCAGATAACCCTGCCGCCCCGCCAGGCCCGCCCAGCGCGCGGCATCCATGATGGGCAGCAGTTGCAGCGCCCCCAGCCAGGCCGGGCTGCTGGCCACCACGACCACCGCCGGCCACCACCAGCGAGGCACGGGCTCGGCGGCGGGCACGCCGGGCTGGCGCGCCCGCACCAGCCGCCCCATCACCGTGGCCAGCAGCGCCAGCCCCAGCGCCAGCAGGGCCGACATCGCCAGCTCGCGATTGCCGCCCCGCACCAGGGGCGCCAGCAGCAGCAGCGCGGCCAGCAACAAAAAAACCAGCCGGGAATCCCAGCTGGTTTTTGTAGGCGGTGAACGACGGCGCCTGGTGCTCAAGAATGCTGCCTGATCAACCACGACGCCGCACCCCGGGCGGCGCCGACGCCAAATTTACTGACCCGAGGCGCGCGAGCTGTCGCTGTGGCGGAACATGGCGATCCCGATGGCACCGCCCAGCGCCCCGATGGCCATGGCGTCAGTGCCCGCGCCACCCCACGGCAAGGCGGCGGCGCGCCGCTCGGTCTGTGCCTGCGCGGCCGGGGGCGGCACGATGCCGCCGCCCAGCGGGGCCTGCGCCAGCTGGTAGGCCGGGAACAACTGCTTGGCCGAAGCCTGCAACTGCTCGCACTTGAGGCCGGTGCTGACCGTCAGGTGCTGGCTGCCCTTGAGCCCGATCACGCAACCGTTGTTCAGCACCAGCGTGGCCGACGCGTCGCTGGCGACCAGGATCGAGGCGCCTTCGGCCACCGGCGTGCCGTTGGCCGCCCGCTTGACCGCCTGCGTGCTGGACACGGTGACCGCGCCCTTCACGTCCTGGATGGAGCCCACCGCCGGCTCAGCCGCGCTGGCGGCCAGGGCAAAGCCCAGGCCCAATGCGATGCATGCTGCTTTTTTCATGTGGTTTCTCCTCTGACGGTGACGGCACTGGCCTGTTGGTGTAGCGGCTACCCATAGCCGCAGTTGTGAAACATTCTAACCGCACCCGCCGCAACGCCCTGCCCGGCCTGCGTCCTGGCGGTGTGACATTGTGGACGCCACGCCACAGACGCGCGCGGTCCCGCCCCTCAGGCGTCCACGTTGGCACAGGCGCGATCGAGCGTCGGCGCGCCGGCCCGCGCCAGCACCTGGGCCATGGCGGCGCAGGTGCGGCCAATCTCGGCCGTGGTCAGCGTGGGGTGAATCAGCAGCATCAGGCTGGTTTCGCCCAGCGCACGCGCCACCGGCAGCCGGCCGGCGGGGCGCCAGGGCGTGCCGTCGAAGGCCTTTTCAAGGTAGACCTCGGAGCACGAACCCTGGTAGCAGGGCACGCCCAGGGCCTCGATCTCGGTCACGATGCGGTCGCGCGACCAGCCGGGGGCCAGGTTCTCGGGGCGCACGTAGGCGTAGAACTTGTACCCCGCGTGGCGGGTGGCTTCACCGTCGTTCTGGATGGCCGCGTCGCCTGCGGCTCCTCGCCATGACGGCTGGGATGGATCGGCACCAGTGCCGACAGGGTACGCGGACCGTGCCAAAACCCCGTCATCGCGAGCGAAGCGTGGCGATCCAGTGGCAGCGGTCAAGGAAGCGCCGCTCTGGATTGCCGCGTCGGCTGCGCCTCCTCGCAATGACGGGTCAGGCCATGGCACCCGCACCACGCCGCCGGGGCCGGCAAAAGGTGCCAGCGCCGCGCGCAGCGCCGCCGCGTGGGCCGTGCGCCGCGCCGTCCAGTCGGCCATGCGGCCGAGCTGGATGCGGCCGATGACGGCCTGCAGCTCCAGCATGCGCCAGTTGGTGCCGAAGCTCTCGTGCAGCCAGCGAAAACCGGGCGCGTGCTCGCGCTCATACACCGCGGCCCAGCTCTTGCCGTGGTCCTTGTAGGCCCACATGGCGCGCCACACGGCCTCGTCATTGGTCGTGACCATGCCGCCTTCGCCGCCGGTGGTCATGATCTTGTCCTGGCAGAAGCTCCAGGCGCCCACGTGGCCGATGCTGCCGACGCTGCGGCCACGGTAGCGCGCGCCGTGCGCCTGGGCGCAGTCCTCGATCACCTTCAGGCCGTGCCGCGCGGCCAGCGCCATGATCGGGTCCATGTCGGCCGGCCAGCCGGCCAGGTGCACCACGATCACGGCACGCGTGCGCGGGGTGAGCACTGCGGCGATGGTGCCTGCCGTCAGGTTGCCGCTGTCCGGGTCGACGTCGGCAAACACCGGCGTGGCGCCGGCATTCACCACGCAGGACACGCTGGCCAGGAAGGTGCGCGGCGTCACCACCACCTCGTCGCCCGGGCCGATGCCCAGGGCCTTGAGCGCCACGTCCAGCGCCAGCGTGCCGTTGGCCAGGGCCACGGCGTGCGCGGTGCCGGCCCAGGCGGCGAACTCCTTTTCGAATTCGCGGCATTCGGTGCCCGTCCAGTAGTTGACCTTGCCCGACAGCAGCACGCGCTGCACGGCGTCGGCCTCTTCGGCGGTGAAGCTGGGCCAGGGGGAGAAAGCGGTGTTCAGCACGTCAAGAGCCTGTTGGAATGCAGGGGGTGGGGCCAGCGTCAATCATCCGCCAGCGGGTCGATCAGGCGCTGGAAGCCCAGGCCTTCGAAATCCCGGGTGTTGCGCGTCGCCCACTGGGTGACGCCGTGGTGCTGCGCCGTCAAGGCCAGCCGCAGGTCGAAGATGTGGCGGCGCGCCAGGCCGGCCTGCGCCACCCTGGCCCACAGCTCGGCCATGACTGGCGCGCAGTCGATCAGCGCCCAACGCGGGTTGGCGCGCAGCGCCTGGCAAATCTCGGCGGCTTCGGCCGCGCCCAGCGGGCGGGGCACCACCGCCGGGTTGCGCAGCAGCACGTACAGCTCCACCAGCACCAGCTCGCAGATCGCCACGTCGTCGCGCTGCCCGCAGTCGGCCACAAAGCGCCGGGCCGCCGCGTGCTCGGGCGCGTCGCGATTGAGCGCGTAGAGCAGGATGCTGGTGTCGATGGACAGCATCCGCGGTCAGCGCGTATTGGCCAGCTCGCGCCACTCGTCGGCGGGCGCCTGAAAGCCGCCCAGCGCCCGGGCCGCCGGCAGATCCCAGTGGGCGGCTCGCCCCGGCGGATACAGCGCAATCATGCGCTCGATGCCCCGGCGCACCACCTCGGCCAGCGAAATTTCATGCTCCTGTGCAATGCGCTTGGCCTCGGCGTAAACGCGGTCGGGCAACTGGATCTGGGTGCGCATCATGGGATTATCTCGGCAGTCAATGATGTAATTTTAACATCACATCGAATTGATGTTGACCCGATTTGGCCGGATGGGGGCCGCGACGATCCAGGGCGGCGCTTGCCGTCGGTCACAGTCGTCTTGCAGGCGCGCGCCACGCCCCAGCCCGCCGCCGCACTGGATTGCCGCGTCGGCCTTCGGCCTCCTCGCAATGACGCGCCAAAAGATGCGCGCCGCGTCGCCCCATCACCGTCATCGCGAGGCCGCAGGCCGTGGCGATCCAGTCGGCGCTTGCCGTCGGTCACCGTCGTCTTGCAGGCGCGCGCCACGCCCCAGCCCACCGCCGCACTGGATTGCCGCGTCGGCCTTCGGCCTCCTCGCAATGACGCGCCAAAAGATGCGCGCCGCGCCACCCCATCACCGTCATCGCGAGGCCGCAGGCCGTGGCGATCCAGGGCGGCGCTTGCCGTCGGTCACAGTCGTCTTGCGGGCACGTCCCGCCCCAGCCCACCGCCGCACTGGATTGCCGCGTCGGCCTTCGGCCTCCTCGCAATGACGCGCCAAAAGATGCGCGCCGCGTCACCCCATCACCGTCATCGCGAGGCCGCAGGCCGTGGCGATCCAGTCGGCGCTTGCCGTCGGTCACCGTCGTCTTGCGGGCGCGCGCCGCGCCCCAGCCCGCCGCCGCACTGGATTGCCGCGTCGGCCTTCGGCCTCCTCGCAATGACGCGCCAAAAGATGCGCGCCGCGCCACCCCATCACCGTCATCGCGAGGCCGCAGGCCGTGGCGATCCAGGGCGGCGCTTGCCGTCGGTCACAGTCGTCTTGCGGGCACGTCCCGCCCCAGCCCACCGCCGCACTGGATTGCCGCGTCGGCCTTCGGCCTCCTCGCAATGACGCGCCAAAAGATGCGCGCCGCGTCACCCCATCACCGTCATCGCGAGGCCGCAGGCCGTGGCGATCCAGTGCGGCGCATCGCGCGCCCCTACGGCGTCTTCGCGCCCAGCCGCCCGACGCCCTCAGGCCACCCAGTTTTCCACCCGCAAGCCCGCCACGCGCTGAAACTCGCGCGCGTTGTTGGTCACCAGGATCAGGCCCTCGCTGCGCGCGTGGCCGGCGATGTGCAGGTCATTGACCCCGATCGGCGTGCCCTTGCGCTCCAGCTCGGCGCGGATGTCGCCATAGTGCGCCGCCGCCTTGGGCGTGTAGTCCAGCACCGCCAGGCGCGCGCTGAAGTCCTCCACCTGCGCCAGGTTGTGCTCGCGGCGCTCGCTCTTTTCGGCTCCGTGCAGCAATTCGGCCAGCGTGACCGCGCTGATGCCCATTTGCCCCGCGTGCCGGTTGAACACGCCCAGCAGCTCGGGCGGGCGCCGCTTGATCACGTAGATGGCGATGTTGGTGTCCAGCAGGTAGCGGAGCATCAAAACGCCTCGCGCTCGCTTTGCTGCTGGTCGGCGCGCTGGGGCAGAAAGTCGTCTGTCACCTGCTGATCGGACAGGAAAAAGCTGTCCCAGGCGCGGTCGGCCGGCGCCAGAATGCGCTCGACACCGCACACGCGCACCACCACCTTGCGCACCTCGGGCGGAAAGCGGGTCTCGGCCGGCAAGCGCACCGCCTGGGTGCGGTTGTTGTCAAAAATGGAACCGATGGGGGTTGTCATCAAAGCCTCCGCAACGCCAATTGGCCTGGCGCCAGATACACAAAGTATATGGCAACGTCAGCCGGCTCTCTCCGCGCTCAGGGCTGCGCAGTCGCAGGCCGTGGCGATCCAGTCGGCGCTTGCCGTCGGTCACCGTCGTCTTGCGGGCGCGCGCCGCGCCCCAGCCCACCGCCGCACTGGATTGCCGCGTCGGCCTTCGGCCTCCTCGCAATGACGTGCCAAAAGATGCGCGCCGCGCCACCCCATCACCGTCATCGCGAGGCCGCAGGCCGTGGCGATCCAGGGCGGCGCTTGCCGTCGGTCACCGTCGTCTTGCAGGCGCGCGCCACGCCCCAGCCCACCGCCGCACTGGATTGCCGCGTCGGCCTTCGGCCTCCTCGCAATGACGTGCCAAAAGATGCGCGCCGCGTCGCCTGCGGCGCCTCGCAATGACGTGCCAAAAGATGCGCGCCGCGCCACCCCATCACCGTCATCGCGAGGCCGCAGGCCGTGGCGATCCAGGGCGGCGCTTGCCGTCGGTCACCGTCGTCTTGCAGGCGCGCGCCACGCCCCAGCCCACCGCCGCACTGGATTGCCGCGTCGGCCTTCGGCCTCCTCGCAATGACGTGCCAAAAGATGCGCGCCGCGTCACCCCATCACCGTCATCGCGAGGCCGCAGGCCGTGGCGATCCAGTCGGATGCGCCACCGCGCAGCGCGTCAGCGCTCCATCACCCGCGCCGGGTTGCCCACCACCGTGGCGCCAGGCGGCACGCTTTTGGTGACGACGGCGCCCATGCCCACCACGGCGCCGCGGCCGATCACCAGCGGCTGGCCGGGCTGGCCCTGGCGCAGCACGGCGCCGGTGCCGATGTAGGCGTGGTCCTCGATCACCACGTTGCCGTTGCAGCACACGCGCGGCGCAAAGGTGACGAAGTCGCCCACCACGCAGTCGTGCGCCACATAGCTGTAGATGTTGGCGTGAAAGTGCCGGCCGATGCGCAGGTTGCTGGTCAGCGTGACGAAGGGGCTGAGGATGGCGCCTTCGCCCAGCCGCACCTCGTCCATGCGCACCACGTTGGCGGCGGCCACGCTCCAGGCGCGCACGCCGTCGTGGGCGCAGCGTGCGGCCAGCTTTTCGCGCACGCAGCTGTTGGCAATGGCCAGCACGGCGTGGCGCGCGGCGGCCGGCTGGGCCAGGAACTGCGCGTAAGTGAGTACGCGCTGACCATTGACCTGCACCGGCCCGCCGGCCGCGTCGTCCACGAACACCAGCCGCTCGGCCGCCACGCCGGCCTGCGCCAGTTGCTGGCGCGCCAGCGGCATCACTTCGCGGCCGTAGCCGCTGGCGCCGTAGACGGCATACAGGTCGTGGGGGTTCATGGGGGTCGAATCACTCCGTTATTGATAGCTGCTGGCGCTCGCCACGCAAGCGTCAGAGGCCGATTTCATACATATTCTTGCAGGTGGCCGGCAAAGCGCGGCATGGTGGCATCGCCCGCTGCGCTGATGCCCTCGCGCACCAGCCCTCGATCAGCAGATAGACCGAGCTTGCTGACGCTGCCCGACCACAGCCAAAACAGTACAAGCGCGCTGCTCGTCATGAACCTCATACAGCACATGCTGCCCGAGCAAGCTGATGCGGCGCACGCCTTCGCCGTATTCGGGGGCGGCTTCGTACAGGCGAGGATAAAGGGGGCAGCTTTTCCGTACTGCCGAGCAAACGCTCGCACAAGTCGAGCGCCTCAAACGGCGTCGCCTGTTCGGCCACATAGTCGAACAGGGCTGCAATGTCTTCGTGGGCGCAAGCGCTCCATTCAACGCGGTACATCACCCAGCCGGTCAAACCGCGCTTGCAGGCTGGCGCGCACCTCTTGTGTTGTCATCCGCGGGCGCCGATCGGCCCGCGCGGCGGCCACCTTGCGGCGGATCCATTCGCCGTGCTGCGCCTGCGCCAACTCCTCGTCGGCCAGGCGCTGCAACAGCACCACCTGCCGCGCGCTATGTCCTTGCGGCAGGCTCTCGGCGAGCTCGCGCAGAAAATTGGCGTTCTCGTAATGAATGCTTGTGGTCGGTGCCATGGCATGTGCTCCTTGCCTGCTGCGTCAGGGATTGCCGGTGAATTTTCCCATAGTCGCCTCGCCCGCCGCGCTGATGCCCTCGCGCACCAGCACCTTCCTGACCGTCCGCCACAGGATGCTGATGTCGAGCGCCAGCGACTGATGATCGACGTACCAGACATCCAGCGCAAATTTCTCTTCCCAGCTCAGCGCGTTGCGCCCGTTGACCTGCGCCCATCCGGTGATGCCCGGGCGCACGGCGTGGCGGCGCGCCTGCTCGGGCGTGTACAGCGGCAGATACTCCATCAGCAGCGGCCGCGGCCCCACCAGGCTCATGTCGCCGCGCAGCACGTTCCACAGTTCGGGCAGCTCGTCCAGGCTGGTGCTGCGCAGAAAGCGGCCAAAGGGCGTCAGCCGCTCGGCGTCGGGCAGCAGCGCGCCGTCGGGGCCGCGGGCGTCGGTCATGGTGCGGAACTTGACCATCTGAAACGGCCGCCCGTGCCGGCCGGGGCGCACCTGCCGGAAGAACGCCGGGCGGCCCAGCTTGCGGCGCACCAGGAGGGTGAGCACCAGCAGCGGCAAGGCCAGCAGCAGCAGGCCCAGGGCGGCGGCGGTGAGGTCGAACAGGCGTTTCATGAAGCTGCAATAACGATAGCTGCTGGCGCTGGTTGGGCGGGCGCTGTGGGCGGTTTTGGTTGTGATTTTACGCGGGGCGGGGCTGGGGTGAGGCGGTGACTGGCGAAGCGCCGCACTGGATCGCCACGGCCTGCGGCCTCGCGATGACGAGGGTGGGGATGCGGCGGTGACGATGGATGGCGGCGCGGGGGCCCGTGCCGCCCTGCCCAGTCCCGGCCAGTCCCGCCCCGCCCCGCCACGTCCCATCCCGTCATTGCGAGGAGGCGAAGCCGACGTGGCAATCCAGTACGGCGGTGGACGGGCACACGGCGCGCACCAGCCTAACGGCAGTGTCTGGCAAAGCGCCGCACTGGATCGCCACGGCCTGCGGCCTCGCGATGACGCTGATGGGCTGGCGCGGCGCGCATTTTTTGGCGCGTCATTGCGAGGAGGCCGAAGGCCGACGCGGCAATCCAGTGCGGCGGCGGGCTGGGGCGCGGCGCGCGCCTGCAAGACGACGGTGACCGACGGCAAGCGCCACCCTGGATCGCCACGGCCTGCGGCCTCGCGATGACGGGATGGGGGTGGGCGCATCGGCGACGATGAATAGTGCTGGCGACATTCAAAAACCATAGCTGCTGGCGCTCGCCCCACAAGCGCTGGAACCCAAAAACACCCTCAACTGCCGCCGCGCGTACCCCCCCGCCGGCGGGCCGCCGCCAGGCGTTCGAAGATGGTGCCAAACCGCGCCGCCCCGGCCGCCAGCGACAGGTGTTCGTCGTAAAAGCGCCGCGCCTGCCGGCCCATGGCGGCCAGTTCCTGGGCGCCGGCAGCGGCCAGGCGCTCGGCGGCGTCGGCCAGGGCCTGAGCGTTTTCGGATTCGACCACCACGCCGCCGCCCGACTGGCGCACCAGCTCGGCGGCGTCGCCGTCCACCCCCATCAGCAACGGCCGGCCGGCCGCCATGTAGGCCTGGGTCTTGGACGGGATGGTGATCTCGAACAGCGGGTCCTTGCGCAGATGCACCAGCAGCGCGTCGGCGGCATTCAGGTAGGCGCCCACTTCGGTCATGGGCACGGGTGGCAGAAACAGCACGTTGTCCAGCTGGCGCTGCGCGGCCTGCGCCTGCAGCCGCGCCGCCTCCACCCCGCCGCCCAGCATGACAAAGCACACCCGCGACGCGCGCACCCGCAGCAGCGCCGCCGCTTCCAGCACGGCATCCAGCGCCTGGGCCTTGCCCATGTTGCCGGCAAACAGGATGCGAAAGCGCTCCGGCCCCGGAAAGGCCGCCGGCAAAGCCCCCTGGGGCGCCGCCAGCGCCGATTCGTCGGCCCAGTTGTAGATGACCTCCAGCTTGCCGGCCGGCACGCCGCGCTGGCGCAGCAGGCGCTGGAAGCCGGGCGACAGCACCACGATCTGGTCCACCCGCCGATACACCCAGCGGCACACCGCCGCCACCACGCCCAGGGCGCGGGCGTTGTTCAGCATGCCGGTGGCGCGCAGGGTGTCGGGCCACATGTCCTGGATGTCGTACACCACCGGCACGCGCCGCAGCAGTCGGATCAGGCTGGCCGTGACGCCCACCGTCAGCGGCGGGTGATAGGCATAGATGACGTCCGGCCGGCGCAGCATGAACAAGCCATACAGCAGCGACGACGCGGCAAAGCTGGCGTAGTTCAGCACCCGCTTGATGGCCGACTGGTCGTGGTTGGGGTACAGCGGCAGGCGGGTGACCTGCACGCCGTCGATCCGCTCGCGCTGCAGCCACCTGATCTTGTAGCCGGGGTACAGCTTGCCCCCGGGGTAATTGGGAAAGCCCGTCACCACCTCCACCTCGAAACCCTGGCGCACCAGCTCGCGCGCAAAAACCATGCCCTTGAGCGTCGGCTCAGGGTCGAACCACTGCGTCAGCAGCAACACACGGGTGGCCATCGGTCAGTACTTCTTCCACACCACCCGGTTCACGTAGTCGGTGTAGCTGTGGATGATGCGCAGCACCTTGTCGCTCACGTTGGGCATGCTGTAGTCGGCCACCGGGCGAATGCCATGGGGGTCGCTGCGGTCGTCGCCGCGCGGCTGGGTGGCCAGGATGGCCAGGCCCTGGCGCACGCGGTCGACCTCCAGGCCCACCATCATGGCGGCGGCTTCTTCCATGCCTTCGGGCCGCTCGTGCGCCTCGCGCAGGTTCAGGGCCGGAAAGTTGAGGATGCTCGCCTCTTCGTTGATGGTGCCGCTGTCCGACAGCACGGCCCGCGCATGCAGCTGCAGGTGGTTGTAGTCGTGAAAGCCCAGTGGCTTCATCAGCCGCACCAGCGGATGGAACTGAGCGCCCGTGGCGTCGATGCGCTTTTGCGTGCGCGGATGGGTGCTCACCACCACCGGCAGGCCGTGGTCCTGGGCCACAGCGTTCAGCACCGCCACCAGCTTGGCAAAGCTGCGCTCGCTCTCGATGTTTTCTTCCCGGTGGGCGCTGACCACAAAGTAGCCCTGGTCCGCCAGCCCCAGGCGTTGCAGCACGTCCGAGGCATCAATTTGCGGGCGGTAGTGCGCCAGCACCTCGCACATCGGGCTGCCGGTCTTGATGACCTGGTCGGGCGGCAGACCCTCGCGCAGCAGGTAGTCGCGGGCGATCGTGCTGTAGGTCAGGTTGATGTCCGCCGTGTGGTCCACGATGCGGCGGTTGATTTCTTCGGGCACCCGCATGTCGAAGCAGCGGTTGCCGGCCTCCATGTGAAAGATCGGCACCTTGCGCCGCTTGGCCGGAATCACGCTCAGGCAGCTGTTGGTGTCGCCCAGCACCAGCATGGCCTCTGGCGCCTCGGCCAGCAGCAGGCCGTCCATTTTGGCGATGATGGCGCCAATGGTTTCTGCCGCGCTGCCCACCGCGGCGTTCAAGAAGTGGTCGGGTTTGCGCAGCCCCAGGTCGTCAAAAAACACCTGGTTCAGCTCGTAGTCGTAGTTCTGCCCGGTGTGCACCAGCACATGCTCGCAATGCTCGTCCAACCGCGCCAGCACGCGCGACAGGCGAATGATCTCGGGCCGGGTGCCCACCACGGTCATGACTTTGAGTTTTTTCATGGAAGTCCTGGAAGGCGGCACCAAGGTCCGCCGATTCTTCTTTTTTGATAGCTGCTCGCGCTTGTCAACAAAGGGCTGGCGCCTTATTCGACCCAGTTTTGAAGCTGCAGGCCCGGCACACGCGCAAACTCCGACAGGTTGTTGGTCACCAGCACCAGGCCGCTGGCGCGCGCATGGCCGGCGATCATGGCGTCGCAAGGGCCGATGGGGGTACCCGACCGCGCCAGGTAGGTACGGATCTGGCCCGTGTGCGCGGCCGCAGCGGTGTCGTAGTCCAGCACCTGCAGCCGTGCTGCGAAGCCTTCCACGTCGCGCCAGTTGCGCTGCGGCTGGGCAGATTTTTCGGCACCGTAGAACAGCTCCATCAAGCTGACGGACGACAGCGCCAAGCTGCCCTGGTGGCTGGTGAACCGTTCGCGCGCCTGTTGGGGGCGATTCTTGATGACGTAGATGACGATGTTGGTGTCGAGCAGATAACGCAGCATGCCTACAACGCCTCGCGCTCTTGCGGCGCTGGCTGATCGCGCTCAGCCATGAAATCGTCGCTCACGCCCTCACCGTCGAACCACGAGTCCCACGCCTGGCCGGCCGGCACCAGCAGCCGCGCGTTGCCCAGGGCAATCACGTCCACCCGCTTGACCGAATCCGGCAGCGCCACCTGAACCGGCAGGCGCACGGCCTGGCTGCGGTTGCTGCGAAAAACACTGGCTTGTTCCATGCGCGACCTCCATTCAATGCGACGCCCCGAGCAAGGATGCGCCACGGGATATGCCTTGAGTATATCCCGCGCTCACACCGGGCACGCAAACGTATCCGGCCTTTGCCGGTCGAACACCTCGTTGGCCCACAGCATCACCACCATCTCGTCTTGGCCGATGTTGGTGATGTCGTGCGTCCAGCCGGGCACGGTCTCGACGATTTCGGCCTTGTCGCCGCTGGTCAGCAGCTCGTGCACCTGGCCGGTCTGCATGTGGCGAAACTTGAAGCGCGCCTGCCCCTTGATGACCAGGAACTTCTCGGTCTTGCTGTGGTGGTAATGCCCGCCGCGCGTGATGCCCGGGTGCGCCGTGAAGTAGCTGAACTGGCCGCAATCCGGCGTCTTGAGCATCTCGGCAAACACGCCGCGCGGGTCGCCGTACATGGGCACGGCGTAGGCGAACGACTCCACCGGCAGATAGCTGACGTAGGTGGCGTACAGCGCCCGCAGCAGGCCCGTGCCCACGCGCTCGGTCGTCAGCGTGCTGCGGCTGTCCTTGAAGCCCTGGATGTGCTGCGCCAATTGGCCCACGGTGGCGGTGTACTGCGGCGTGACGGTGGCAAAACCTTCGGCGTCCAGCGCCGCGTCGGCACCGTCAATCAACTGCACGAAGCGATCGATCACGTCGTCCACATACACCAGCGTCACCGGGGCCGCCGGGTCGTTGATCTGAATCGGCAGGTCGCGCGCCAGGTTGTGGCAGAACGTGGCCACCGCCGAGTTGTAGTTGGGCCTGCACCATTTGCCGAACACGTTGGGCAGCCGAAACACATGCACGCCATGCGCCCGCTGCAGGGCCAACAGCGCATCTTCTGCCGCCCGCTTGCTTTGCCCGTAGGGGTTGTCGCGCGCGGCCTGGGTGGACGAGGTGTACACCACCGGCACCTTGCGGCCCGTGGTGGCCGCCACGCCCGCCACCGCGTCGCACAGCGCGCGGGTCAAGTCGGCGTTGCCGGTGACGAACTCGGCCGGATCCTGCGGCCGGTTGATGCCCGCCAGGTGGAACACGAAATCCACCCCCTGCAGCATGGCGGGCAGCGCCGCCACCGCGTGGTCGCGGGTAAAGCACACCACTTCCACATCCTTGCGCTCGGCCAGGTGCAGTTGCAGGTTTTGGCCCACGAAGCCGTTGGCGCCGGTGATCAGTATTTTTCTCTGTTCCATGCTCATTCAAGAAGATTGATTCATGAGTAACGAGCGAAGTCGCCCGATTCGCACAAGGCATACCCCTGCGGATTGCGCGACTGCCAGCGCCAGGCGTCGGCCATCATCTCGGGCAGGCCGCGTTCGGCCTTCCAGCCCAGCTCTTGCAGCGCCTTGGCCGGGTCGGCCCAGCACTGGGCGATGTCGCCCGCGCGGCGTGGGGCCAGCCGGTAGGGCACGCGGCGGCCCGACGCGGCTTCGAACGCGCGCACGATCTGCAGCACGCTGTAGCCCTGCCCCGTGCCCAGGTTCCACACCTGCCAGCCGGTGCGGGTCTGCAGCGCGTCCAGCGCCTTCAGGTGCCCTTCGGCCAGGTCCAGCACGTGGATGTAGTCGCGCACGCCGGTGCCGTCGGGCGTGGCGTAGTCGCCGCCAAACACCGCCAGCTCGGCCAGCTTGCCCACCGCCACCTGGCTGATGTAGGGCAGCAGGTTGTTGGGGATGCCGCCTGGGTCTTCGCCAATCAGGCCGCTGGGGTGCGCACCCACGGGGTTGAAGTAGCGCAGCACGCCCACGCGCCAGCGCGGGTCGGCGTTGGCCAGGTCGGCCAGCAGTTCTTCCACCATCAGCTTGGATCGGCCGTAGGGGTTGGTCGGCCGCCCGGTGGGCGTGGCCTCGCTGATGGGCATGTGCGCCACGTCGCCATACACCGTGGCCGACGAGCTGAACACCAGCCGGAACACCCCCGCATCGGCCATGGCCTGGCACAGCGCCAGCGTGCCGGCCACGTTGTGGTCGTAATAGCGCAAGGGCTGGCGCACGCTCTCGCCCACGGCCTTGAGGCCGGCAAAGTGCAGCACCGCATCGATGCGATGCCGGCCGAACAACTGGCGCAAAACCGCGGCGTCGCGCACGTCGCCCTGCACGAATACCGGCGCGCGCCCGGCGATCTGCGCCACGCGGCGCAATGCCTCGGGCGAGCTGTTGCACAGGTTGTCCAGCACCACCACGTCGTGGCCTGCCTGCAACAGCGTCAGCACGGTGTGCGAGCCGATGTAGCCGGCGCCGCCGGTGACCAACAGGGTTTGATTCATATCAAAATTGGTAGCTGCCAGCACTTGCCACATCAGCGCTAGCAGCTGTTTTGACGCCCAATATCAAGCACGGTGAGCGCAGCCTGAAAGCCCCACCCCTCCAGCAAGCCCCAATAGTCGCGTGCCCAGTTGACAGACCGATG
>Ga0209922_102718_pt1 | contig 14905 bp, 14 predicted proteins | sample ThiBiot_500_biof_FD_183946 | JGI IMG/M metagenome (GOLD analysis project Ga0209922, IMG submission 183946) | Wastewater bioreactor microbial communities from Cape Town, South Africa - Thiocy_expt_500_biof (SPAdes) | ecosystem: Engineered > Bioreactor > Thiocyanate-remediating > Anaerobic-Aerobic ...
CCAGCGGCGCGCCCAGCGCGGCCGCGCCCCAGGCGAGGACATGGCGGCGCGAGAGGCCGGCAGGGAAATCGATGGGTGGCATGGGGTCGTCTCCTGGTGTTTTGTGTGAATTGAAAGGATCAGGCCACGGCGCGGGCGGCATGCAGCGCAGCCACCTGCTCCGCCGTGTAGCCCAGGCCGGCGAGCAGCTCCGGCGTGTGCTGGCCCAGGCGCGGCGGGTCCATGCGCACGCCCATGCGCCGGCCGTCCAGGCGCAGCGGCAGCAGCGTGGTGCGCGCCGTGGCGCCGGCGCGCTCGCCGTCGGGCAGGGTGACGTCGGCCAGGCCGCCGGTGGCGTTCAGGTGCGGGTCGTCGAACAGCTCCTCGGGCCGGCGGATGGGCGCGAACGGCAGGCCGTGGCGCTCGAACACGGCCGCCAGCGCGTCGGCCGTGTGCGCGGCCAGGCGCTCGCGCAGCAAGGGCAGCAGCGTGGGGCGCGCGCGCACACGGTCGTTGTTGGTGACCAGCAGCGGGTCGGCCTTCAGGTCGGCGTAGCCCATGGCGTCGCAGAAGGTCTGCCACTGCGCGTCGCTCACGGCGGCCAGGAAGATCTGCCCGCCGTCCTTCACGCTGAACACGTCGTACACGGCCCAGGACGAGATGCGCTCGGGCATGGGCGCTGCGGGCTCGCCCGTCACGGCGTACTGCATCATGTGCTGGCCGACCAGGAACACGTTGTTCTCGAACAGGGCCGAGTCCACCTCCTGCCCCCGGCCCGTCTGCGCGCGCTGCATCAGCGCGGCCATGGCGCCGATGGCGCCGAACATGCCGCCCATGATGTCGTTCACGCTGGTGCCCGCGCGCAGCGGGTCGCCGGGGCGGCCGGTCATGTAGGCCAGGCCGCCCATCATCTGCACCACCTCGTCGAGCGCCGTGCGGTGCTCGTAGGGGCCGGGCAGGAAGCCCGTGTGGTTCACGTAGACCAGGCGATCGTTCAGGCGCGAGAGCGCGGCGTAGTCCAGGCCGTACTTGGCCATCACGCCGGGCTTGAAGTTCTGCGCCACCACGTCGGCGCTGCTGGCCAGGCGGATCGCCACCTCCAGGCCCCGGGGGCTGCGCAGGTCGATGGCGACGCTCTTCTTGTTGCGGTTGAACATGGGGAAGAAGCCCGCGCCCGCGCCCAGCAGGTGGCGCGTGCGGTCGCCCTCCACGGGCTCGACCTTGATGACCTCGGCCCCCAGGTCGGCCAGCACCATGCCGCAGGTGGGGCCCATGACCATGTGGGTGAACTCCACGACGCGGATGCCGGCGAGCGGCAGGGAGGATGTATTCATGTGCGGTACGAAAAACAGCAGAAGAAAGAATCAGGCGGCGGCCAGCCTGGGCAGGCCGGCGCGCCAGAGCGTGCCGTGCAGCGTCTCGCCGGCCAGCCAGCCCTCCACGCGCCGGCGCAGTGCCAGCAGCGCGGGAACGTTGAGGCCGGTGGCGGCGCCCATGCGCTCCAGCATGAAGGCCAGGTCCTCGGTGGTCACGTTGCCGCTCGCGCCGGGTGCATGCGGGCAGCCGCCGATGCCGGCCAGGCAGGCGTCGAAGCGGCGCACGCCCGTCTGCCACGCGGCGTAGCAGTTGGCCAGGCCCAGGCCGCGCGTGTCGTGGAAGTGCGCGCCCGCCAGGTGCTCGCCCACGAGGGCGCGCGCCTTCTCGAACAGGCGCTGCACGCCGGCCGGGTCGGCATAGCCCACGGTGTCGGCCAGGCTCACGCGGTCGGCGCCGGCATCGAGCAGCGCCTGCAGCAGGCGCAGCACCTCGGCCTCGGGCACCTCGCCCTGGATGGTGCAGCCGAAGGCCGTGCCCACGCCGCCCTCGATGCGCGTGCGGCTGCCGGCGGCGTCGCGCGCGGCGCGCATGCGGGCGACCTCGGCCACCACCTCGTCGGGCGTCCTGCGCAGGTTGGCCAGGCTGTGCGCGTGGCTGGCCGACAGCGGCACGATCATCCACGGCGCGCCGCATGCGATGGCGCGCTCGGCCCCCTTGAGGTTGGGCACCAGCACCGAGGGCACGAGGCCCGGCAGCGTGAGCGCGTGCGCCAGCACCTCGGCCGTGTCGGCCAGCTGCGGCAGCAGGCGCGCGGGCACGAAGGAGCCGACCTCCACCTCGCGCAGGCCGGCGGCGTGGGCGGCGTCGAGCCACTCGATCTTGCGCGCCGTGGAGACGATGGTGGCGATGCTCTGCAGGCCGTCGCGCAGCCCCACCTCGCGCACGGTGGCGCGGGGGGCGTCGGGGTTCGGGGGCATGGGGCGGTTCTCCGGGGCGGGTGTTGTGCTGGATCAGGATTCTAGAAATTCCGTCACACTACGGATCGTCTATTTTGGAAGCCCTGAATTTCCCGATCGGAACACCTCATGCGCCTGCCCGACCTGCAATCGCTCAAGCTCTTCGTCGCCGTGTGCGAGCACCGCAGCATCGCCCGCGCGGCGGAGCGGGAGGCCATCGTCGGCTCGGCCGTGAGCAAGCGCCTCGCGCAGCTGGAGGACACGGTGGGCACGCCCCTGCTGGTGCGCCGGCGCCACGGCGTGGCGCCCACGCCGGCGGGCGAGACGCTGCTGGAGCACGCGCGCGAGATGCTGGCGAGCGTGGGCCGCATCGAGCGCGACATGGCCGCCTTCGGCACGGGCATACGCGGGCACGTGCGCATGCTGGTCACGGCATCGGTCATGGCCGAGTCGCTGGCCGACGACGTGGCCGCCTTCCTGCAGGACCCGGCGCACCGCGACATCCAGGTGAGCATGGAGGAGCGCGTGAGCCCCGAGGTGGTGCGCGGCGTGCGCGAGGGCAGCGCGTCGCTGGGCATCTGCTGGGACGCGGCCGACCTCTCGGGCCTGCACACGCGCAGCTACCGCCACGACCACCTGGCCATCGTGGCCCACCCCGCGCACCCGGTGGCGCGCGCGGCGAGCGTGCGCTTCGCCGACGTGCTGGAGCACCAGTTCGTGAGCATGCCGGCGCTCAGCGCCGTGCAGCGGCTGCTGGTGCGCGCCGCGGCCGTGGAGGGCAGGACGCTGGAGCACCGCGTGCAGGTGTCCAACTTCGACGCCGCGCTGCGCGTGGTGCGCGCCAACCTGGCCATCAGCGTGATCCCGCAGGAGGTGGCGCAGCCGTTCGCCGCCAGCACCGGCGTGCGCGTGATTGCGCTGGCCGACGACTGGGCGCGGCGGCGCTTCGCCATCTGCCACCGCGGCGAGGCGGGCCTGTCGCCCGCGGCCCGGCTGCTGGTGCAGCATCTGGCCGATCGCGCGCGGCAACATGCAAAAATGGAGCCGGCAACTTTCTGACACTCGCGCAGGTCAGACATACGCCTTGAGCTACCAAACTTGTAGCAAATCCATTTCCGCGCTATATTGCTATCGTTTTTTCCAGCCCCCGCCGCACCGCCGCCCGCGGTGCGGCGTCCATCACCAAACCCAAGCGCAAGGAGAAGCGTTCATGAGCTCCAAGGAAAACGCCGCCGTCTTTCAGCTGTTCGAGAAACTCGAATGCCGCTATGCGCTGCGCGTGCTGTGGGCCCTGCGCGACGGCCATCCGCAGACCTTCCGCCTGCTGCAGGACAGCGTGGGCGGCATCACGCCCAACACCCTCAACACCCGCATCAAGGAACTGCGCGAGGCCGGCTTTCTGGACCATGGCAGCGACGGCTACGTCGTCACCCCCGTGGGGCAGGACCTGCTCAAGCGCGTGTCCGACGTGCAGGCCTTCGCCAACCGCTGGGCCGCGGCCCGCGTGAAGAAATAAGGCGCACGGCACCCCGCACCGGCCCGCCCCGCGCGGGTTTTGGTCTTTTTGGGCTCAAGCGCTTGCTGGACAAGCGCTGGCAGCTCTGGTTTTTGAAGCAAACGAAGGAATCACCATGGCATTCATCACCACCGCCTCCGGCCTGCAGTACGAAGACACCGTCGTGGGCACGGGCGCGCAGGCCGCGCGCGGCCAGTCGGTGCGCGTGCACTACACGGGCTGGCTCTACCAGGACGGCCAGCAAGGCGCCAAGTTCGATTCCAGCCGCGACCGCAACGACCCCTTCGAATTCCCCCTCGGCGCCGGCATGGTCATCAAGGGCTGGGACGAGGGCGTGCAGGGCATGCAGATCGGCGGCCAGCGCACGCTCATCATCCCGGCCGAACTGGGCTACGGCGCGCGCGGCGCGGGCGGCGTGATCCCGCCCAACGCCACGCTCAAGTTCGACGTGGAACTGCTGGCCGTGCGCGGCTGACGGCGCCCTGCCCTCATCCAAAGAGCGTGGCACCCCACGCTCTTTTTTTCATCAGACCGGCACGCCCACCAGGTCGTGCCCCTGCGTGCCCACGATGCGCGCCTTGACGAAGTCGCCCACCTTGTAGGTCTTGCTGATCTTCTCGGGCGGCAGCAGGTGGACCAGGCCGTCGATCTCGGGCGCGTCGGCCCAGCTGCGGCCCACGCCGCCTTTCTTGCCCAGGCCCACGGCCTTGTCCACCAGCACCTGCAGGGTCTGGCCCACGCGCCGCTGCAGCCGGGCGGTGGAGACTTCCTCGGCCACGGCCATGAAGCGCGCGCGGCGCTCCTCGCGCAGCTCCATGGGCAGCATGCCCGGCAGGTCGTTGGCGGCGGCGCCCTGCACGTTGCTGTAGGCGAAGCAGCCGGCACGGTCGATCTGCGCCTCGCGCAGGAACTGCAGCAGGTGCCCGAACTCTTCCGCCGTCTCGCCCGGAAAGCCCGCGATGAAGGTGCTGCGGACCACCAGCTCGGGGCACATCTCGCGCCAGCGCTGGATGCGCTCCAGGTTCCTCTCTCCGCTGGCCGGGCGCTTCATGCGCTTCAGAACATCGGGGTGGCTGTGCTGGAACGGCACGTCCAGGTAGGGCAGCACCAGCCCCTCCTGCATCAGCGGGATGATGTCGTCCACGCTCGGATAGGGGTAGACGTAGTGCAGGCGCACCCAGGCACCGTAGGGCCTGGCGATCGCGCCCAGGGTCTGCACGAGCTCCAGCAGGCGCGTCCTGACCGGCTTGCCGTCCCAGAAGCCCGTGCGGTACTTCACGTCCACGCCGTAGGCCGAGGTGTCCTGGCTCACGACGAGCAGTTCCTTCACGCCGCCCTCGAACAAGGCCCTGGCCTCGTTGAGCACGTCGCCGATGGGGCGCGACACGAGGTCGCCGCGCATCGAGGGAATGATGCAGAAGGTGCAGCGGTGGTTGCAGCCCTCCGAGATCTTCAGGTACGCGTAATGGCGCGGCGTGAGCTTGATGCCGGCCTCGCCGAACGTGCCGGGCACCAGGTCCAGGAAGGGGTCGTGCGGCTTGGGCAGATGCTGGTGCACGTGCTCCATCACCTCCTGCGCGGCATGCGGGCCGGTGACGGCGAGCACGTTGGGGTGCACGCCCTTGACGAGGTTGCCGCCGCCGTCGTCCGCGCGCGCGCCCAGGCAGCCGGTGACGATCACCTTGCCGTTGTCGGCCAGCGCCTCGCCGATGGTGTCCAGGCTCTCGCGCACGGCATCGTCGATGAAGCCGCAGGTGTTGACGATGACGAGATCGGCGCCCTGGAAGGTCTTGGAGGTTTCGTAGCCCTCGGCCGAGAGCTGCGTGAGGATGAGTTCGGAATCCGTCAGGTTCTTGGGGCAGCCCAGGCTGACGAAGCCGATCTTCGGGGTTTTCGTGGGGGAGAGTACTTCGCTCATCCCCGTATTGTCCCTGTTTGGCCCTAGGGCCTGGGCCCTAGCGTTTCTTGAGGCCGAACGCGCCGAGCATCTGCTCGGTCTGCTTCTGCATCTGCTCCTGCATCTGCTGGAACATGTTCTGCGACTGCTCGACGTAGTTGCCCATCAGCCCCTTCATCATGGGCGACTGCAGGTTCATGAACTGCGACCACATCTCGGGCGTGAGCCCCTGGGACTGCTCGGCCAGCTTGGCCTGTATCTCGGTGAACATCTGCACGTTCTTCTCGAGGTAGGCGCCCATGAAGCCCTGCATGGCGTGGCCGTAGAAGCGGATGATGTTGGCCAGCGCCGCCTCGCTGAACATGGGCGCGCCGCCGGCCTCCTCCTCCAGGATGATCTGCAGCAGGATGCTGCGCGTCAGGTCCTCGCCGCTCTTGGCGTCGCGCACGGCGACCGTCTCCCCGTTCATCACCAGCTGCCTGACCTCGGCCAGCGTGACGTAGGTGGAGGTGGAGGTGTCGTACAGGCGGCGATTGGGGTACTTCTTGATGACGCGCTGCGCGGGCTTGGCGTCGGGTGCGGGGTTCTGGTCTGGCACGGGTGGCTCCTCCGGTCGTGGTCCGGCTCGTATTGCAGTGCAACAGATTCTAGGCAGGCCCTGCCCGCGCCACGCGCAGGAATACCCTGATCGCGCCATCCACGCCGCCTTTGCACGACATGCATCAACGAAAAAGCCGCCTGTTCGAGGCGGCTCGATGCGTTCGAGGGCTTTACGCCCGGTTCGATGCCGTCAGTAGCGGCTGCCGCGATAGCCGCCGCGGTCGGCGCCACCGCCAAAGCTCGGCCGGGCTTCCATGGGACGCGCGACGTTCACCGTCAAGGCGCGCCCATCGACCGATTTGCCATGCAGGCCATTGATGGCTTCCTGCGCCTCGGCACCGCTGGCCATCTCGACGAAGCCGAAGCCCTTGGAGCGGCCCGTGTCGCGCTCCATCATGACTTTCGCGGAGGTGACGGCGCCGAATTGGGAGAACTGCTGGACCAGCGATTCGTCGCGGACGGAATAGGCCAGGTTGCCTACGTAGAGTCGATTGTTCATAAATGTCTTTCTTTCGAAGTGAAGGGCCGGCCACACAGGGCCAGCCACGGAGAGGAAATAGGAAGTCAGCCCAGTTGGCCCTGCAGCACCATGCTGCGGCCCTGGGCCAAGGCGTACTGCACCGCCTGCGCATCGCAGGCGAAGTGGGGGACGAACCGGAAGATCCGGTCGTACATCCCCCGGCGGATGGAAACCGAGGCGGCGACGCCGGCATTGGTGGATTTGGTGAGCGGCGTGACGATGTAGTTGCCGACGCACTCTGCGTTCTGTTTTTCAAGCATTGCGGACTGACGGAGATCTTCGCCGGCAGGGCGTCCCGTCAGGGGTCAAGAGGGGAAAGAAAAATCCCTGCAGCGCCATGGCGCAGGGAGGGCTCGGGCAGATCCGGAAAAGGATGTGGGGATCCGCAATGAGCTCGCCGCGAAAGGAGGATGACAGCCGACAGACTTCGCTTGAAGTGCGGCCCAACAGGCGATGGGAGTGCTGTCAGTCGGGCGCTGCCAAGGCAAGCAGTGGGCAGCGCATCGGCGCATTATGCACCATAAATCGAAACATACGAACTTTTATTCAAAAGAAAGTATATTGCCCGTAGACGGAGCCGGCCCGGACTCTTCGAGAGCCTGTCCCTCTGGACCAAAAAGAAAAACGGGTCACAGCGAAGCCGCTGCAACCCGTTGATTCCATTGGTAGGCGCGATTGGACTCGAACCAACGACCCCCACCATGTCAAGGTGGTGCTCTAACCAGCTGAGCTACGCGCCTGTGATCGTTCGAGAAAGCGAAAGTATAGCAGCAAAAACCCGCCCAGAAAGAAAGCGGCTCAGCGCCTGCGCGCCGAGCGCACCCCCTGCACGCCGGCGACGATGCCCAGGACCTTGTTCAGCCGCCCGGCGTCGGACACCTCGACGGTGAAGGTCATCCAGGCCGTGCCCTTCACGGACTGGGTCTGCACGCCGATCACGTTGGTCTTCTCGCGCGCGAACACTTCGGAGATGTCGCGCAGCAGGCCCTGGCGGTCCGATGCCTCCACCGCCACGTCCACGGGATAGACGGCCGTCTCCGCCGGCAAGCGCCGCGGCCTGCCCCACTGCACGTCGATCACGCGCTCGGCGTTGCGCGCGGCCATTTCGTGGAAGTTGCGGCAGTCGGCGCGGTGCACGCTCACGCCCTTGCCGCGCGTGACGAAGCCGCGGATGTCGTCGGGCGGCGCGGGCTTGCAGCATTTGGCCAGCTGCGTCATGAGCGAGTCCACGCCGACCACGAGCACGCCGCCCTTGTGCGCGCCGTCGGCCGTGCGCGCCTTCCTGACCAGCAGGTCGGGCTCCTGCGCCGCCGGCTCGGGCGGACGCAGCAGGGCCTCTATGGAGCGCAGCGACAGCTCGTCCTTGCCCACCATCTCGAACAGCGCGTCCGCCGACTTGAATCCCAGCTGCACGGCCAGGTCGTCGTGCTTGACGGCCGTCTTGCCCTCGCGCTGCAGCAGCTTTTCCACCAGTTCGCGCCCGCGCGCGACCGTCGCGTGGGTCGCCTGGGCATTGAACCAGGCGCGCACCTTGGCCTTGGCGCGGCTGCTGGTGAGGTAGCCCAGCTCGGGGTTGAGCCAGTCGCGCGAGGGGCGGCCCTCCTTCACGGTGCTGATCTCCACCGTCTGGCCGTTCTGCAGCGGCGTGTTCAGCGGCACCATGGCCCCGTCCACGCGCGCGCCGCGGCAGCGGTGGCCGACGTTGGTGTGGACCGCATAGGCGAAGTCGACGGGCGTGGCGCCCTGGGGCAGCTCCACCACCGCGGCGTCGGGCGTCAGCACGTAGATGCGGTCCTCGAACAGGCCGCTGCGGCTGGCCGAGCCGACCAGGTCGCGCTCCCAGGCCAGCAGCTGGCGCAGCACGGCGATCTTGGCGTCGTAGTCGCTGCTGGCCGACACGCCGGCATAGCCCTTGGTGCCCGCCTCCTTGTAGGCCCAGTGCGCGGCCACGCCGTGCTCGGCATGGTCGTGCATGGCCTGGGTGCGGATCTGGATCTCGATGGCCCTGCCGGCCTCGTCGCGCACCACCGTGTGCAGCGACTGGTAGCCGTTGGGCTTGGGGCGGGCGATGTAGTCGTCGAACTCGGCCTCGATGGAGGTGAACTGGCTGTGCACCCAGCTCAGCGCGGCATAGCAGTCCTTGACGCTGGGCACGATCACGCGCAGCGCGCGGATGTCGAACACCTGGCCGAAGTCGAGCGACTTGCCGCGCATCTTCTTGACGATGCTGTAGATGTGCTTGGGCCTGCCCGACACGCTGGCGCTGATGCTGTGCGCACGCAGCTCGGATTCGAGCCGGCCGCGCAGCTGCTCCATGTACAGCTCGCGCTCCACGCGCTTCTCGTCGAGCAGGCGCGCCACCTCGCGGTAGGTGTCGGGCTCCAGGAAGCGGAAGGCCAGGTCTTCCAGCTCCCATTTCATCTGCCAGATGCCCAGGCGGTTGGCCAGGGGGGCGAACACCTGCAGCGCCTCGCGCGCGATGGCCGGGGATACGGGGCGCTTGGCGGCCGCGTAGTAGCGCAGCGTCTGCAGGCGCGAGGCCAGGCGCAGCATGACCACGCGCAGGTCGCGCGAGAAGGCCAGCAGCATCTTGCGCACGTTCTCGGTCTGCGTGGCCGCATCGTCCACCTGCAGGCCGGCCACCTGCGCCTCGCGCGCCTGCAGCTGCACGCGCATGAGCTTGGTGGTCTCCACGGCCAGGGCCGCGAAGTTGCTGCCGAAGGCCTTGCCGATCACCTCCTCGGGCTTGTTCAGGTGCTCGCAGGTGTAGACCAGGTAGGCCGCCGCCTGCATGGTCTCGGAGCCGCCCAGGTTCTTGAGGATGGCGGCCACCGCGTCCGCATGGGCCAGCGTGTTCTCCCCGGTCTCCAGCGTTTCGCCGATGAGCAGGGGCTCGGCGAACGCACGGGCGCGCACCAGGGCGTCGGCATGCTCCGTATCGGCCTGCGACGTGGCCGCGATGAGCTGCGGCACGCCGTCGGGACGCGCCGCGGCGGCACCCGCCTGCGCCATGGGCAGCGTCTGGCCGATGAAGCTGCTCTTCATGCTGCCGGCTCCCCCTGCCCGTCCAGCAGGAAGCGGGCGACCACGTCGACCTGGTCGTCATGGAGCAGCGTGGGCGCGTGGCCCACGCCGGCGAACTCCACCAGGCGCGCGCGGGGCCCGCGCGCGGTCATCTGCTGCGCCGTCTGCGGCGACAGCAGGTCCGATTGCGTGCCGCGCAGCAGCAGGACCTGCGCCGCGATCCGGTCGTAGAGTTGCCACATCTGCTGCTCGCCCGCGCTCGCGGCCTCCGGCGTCAGCGCGCGAAAGGCCACGGCGATCGCCGGGTCGTAATGCAGCACGAAGCCGCCCTGGGGCGCGGGCCGCACCATGGCGCGCGACAGTTCCAGCCATTCCTGCGGCGTGTGCGGCCCGAAGGTGCTGGACACGGCCCACAGCGCGTCGGCCGCCTGCTGCAGCGAATCGAAATGCACGGGCTGGCCCAGGTACTGGCCGATGCGCTGCAGCGCCTGCCATTCGAGGCACGGCCCCACGTCGTTGAGCACCAGGCGCCGCACGGGCGCGGGCAGCGGCAGGTCGGGCACGCCGCAGATGGCCATGCCCAGCAACCCGCCCATGCTCGTGCCCACCCAGTCCAGCGTGGCGATCGGGGCCTGCTGGTGCAGCTGGCCCAGCAGCGCCAGCATGTCGGCCGCGTACACGGGCAGCTGGTAGTCCATGGGGTCGGCCAGCCAGTCGCTGCGGCCGCGCCCGGCCACGTCGGGGCAGACCACGCGCGCGTGGCGGCACAGCCTGCGCGCCAGCGTGTCGAAATCGCGCCCCTGGCGCGACAGGCCGTGCGCGCACACGATCACGTGGGGGTGGCGGGGATCGCCCGTGTCGTTCCACTCCCAATAGGCCATGCGATGGCCTTCCTGTGCGGTGGCGCCGGCGGCCGCGGGGCCCGGGCACGGTACGTATTTCAGCGTAGGTTCAATCATGGAAACGGTACCGTCATGCAGCACTCGATAATGCCTCGGCTGCATCCTAATTCATTCGGAGAGACTCTCATGCTGAACGGCAAAACCGCCCTCGTCACCGGCTCCACCAGCGGCATCGGCCTTGGGATCGCCAAGGCCCTGGCGCGCCAGGGGGCAAACATCGTGCTCAACGGCTTCGGCGACGTGGACGGGCCGCGCGCCGAGGTGCTGGCCGCCGGCCAGGCCGCGGGCGCCCGCGTGGCCTACCACGGCGCGGACATGAGCCGCCCCGCCGACATCGAGGACATGCTCAAGTACGCCGCCGCCCAGTTCGGCCGCGTGGACATCCTGGTGAACAACGCGGGCATCCAGCACGTGGCCAGCGTGCAGGACTTCCCGCCCGAGCGCTGGGACGCCATCATCGCCATCAACCTCACGAGCGCCTTCCACACCACGCGCCTGGCCCTGCCGGGCATGCTGGCCAGCGGCTGGGGGCGCATCATCAACGTCGCCTCGGTGCACGGCCTGGTGGCCTCGGCGCAGAAATCGGCCTACGTGGCGGCCAAGCACGGCATCGTCGGCCTGACCAAGGTGACGGCGCTGGAGAACGCCACCACGGGCGTGACCTGCAACGCCATCTGCCCGGGCTGGGTGCTCACCCCGCTGGTGCAGAAGCAGGTGGACGCCAAGGCCGCGGCGCTGGGCATCTCGAACGACGAGGCCAAGAAGGCGCTGCTGGGCGAGAAGGAGCCCTCCATGCAGTTCACCACGCCCGAGGAGCTGGGCGAGCTGGCCGTGTTCTTCTGCTCGCCGGCCGCCAACAACGTGCGCGGCGTGGCCTGGAACATGGATGGCGGCTGGGCTGCGCAATAACGCTACTATTAATGTAGCTGGCAGCGCTTGCCAGGCAAGCGCTGCGGGCAGATATCACCGCAACTGCACCGAGCCCGAGATGGTCACCGCCACCTGGGCCTTGCCGGCCTCGACCGGCACCGGCGCATCGGCGGCCAGGGACGCGGCCTTGGCCTCCATGGCCATGATGCGCGGGCGCGGGCCGGGCGCCATCTCGTTGCTGTGCACGGCCACCTCGCGCAGGGTGTAGCCGGCGAAGCCGAAGCCGCGCGCCAGCTCCGCGGCGCGCGCCTTGAAGGCCTCGATGGCCCTGGCCTGCGCCTCGCCCTCGACCTTGGCGCGCGTCTCGCGCGACAGGTCGAAGGCGATCTGGCTGATCGTCATGCCCTGGATCCTGCCGGCCGTGCCCGTGATGCGCGCGAAGTCGCGCCCCTGCAGCACCAGTTCCGCGCGCCCCTGCCAGCCGGCGATCTTGCCGTCCTTGCCATGGCGCGGGTACATGCCGAAGGCGCCCGTGCGCACGTCCATCTGCTGCGGCTGCGCGGCGCGGCGTGCCTCGGCGAGCGCGGCATCCAGGGCCTGCTGCAGCTGGGCCTGCACGGCCGCCGCCTCCGGCGCTTCCTTCGTGGCGGCCAGCGTCAGGACCAGCAGGTCCTGCTGCACCTCGACCGTCCCGGAGGCCGACAGCTGCAGCACGTTCTGCGGCGCCGCCGCCGGTCCGTTTTGAGCAAAAACGGCTGTAGCGCCCGCCAATAAAGCGCTTACAGCTATTATTTTGAAAGCGTTCTTCATATTCTCTTTCGTTCCTTCCTCGGTATGCAGGGGCGGCCGGCACATGCCGGCCGCCCCTGCCGGGCATCGTCATTGAACACCGGCCACCGCCGTTGCGCTGCAGCGCAAAACCTGTAACAGTTGGTCAGACCCTAGGGGGAAACGCGAATTTCCGGTCACAAGCTGGTCAAAATCGGCTCTGTTACAAATTGGACTGGGGAAAGACAGCATGGCTTCAACAACCAATCGCACCGACAAGGTCCTCGTGGTGGACGACGATGCGCGCATCCGCGACCTGCTGCGCCGCTACCTCACGCAGGAAGGCTTCGAAGTCATGGTGGCGGAAGACGGCAAGGCGCTCAACCGCATCCTGCTGCGCGAGACCGTGGACCTGATCGTGCTCGACCTGATGATGCCCGGCGAGGACGGCCTGTCGATCTGCCGGCGCCTGCGCGCGGCCAGCGACCGCACGCCCATCATCATGCTCACCGCCAAGGGCGAGGACGTGGACCGCATCGTGGGCCTGGAGGTGGGCGCAGACGACTACCTGGGCAAGCCCTTCAACCCGCGCGAGCTGCTGGCGCGCATACACGCCGTGCTGCGCCGCCGCCCGCCGCAGGAGGCGCCGGGCGCCCCCTCGGGCGACAACGAGGTCGTGACCTTCGGCCCCTTCACCTTCGACCTGGGCACGCGCGCGCTGCAGAAGAACGGCGAGGAGCTGCCGCTGACCACGGGCGAGTTCGCCATGCTCAAGGCCCTGGTGCGCCACCCGCGCCAGCCGCTGTCGCGCGAGAAGCTCGCGCTGCTGGCGCGCGGGCGCGAGTTCGAGCCCTTCGACCGCAGCCTGGACGTGCAGATCTCGCGCCTGCGCAAGCTCGTGGAGGTGGATGCCGCCGCGCCGCGCTACATCCAGACCGTCTGGGGCGTGGGCTACGTGTTCGTGCCGGACGGCACGAACTGATCCCGCGGGCCTCCGCACACCGAGAGGGCGCGCCCGCCCTGCGGGCGCCGCGCCCGAGCACGCCGCAAAGCCATGAACGCCACCCAAGACATGCCCACGGACGCCACCAGCCCGGCGCCGCTGGAGGCCTCGGCCAATCGCAGGCCCCAGCGTTCGCGCATGGGGCTGAACCTGTTCTGGCGCACGTTCTTCCTGCTGGCGCTGCTGCTGGTGGGCTGCATCCTGGCCTGGGTGCAGACGCTGCGCACGCTGGAGTTCGAGCCGCGCACGCTGCAGACGGCGCAGCAGATCGCCACCATGGTCAACCTGAGCCGCGCGGCGCTCGTGCACTCCGACGCCATCGCCCGCGTGTCCCTGCTCAAGACCATGGCGGACCAGGAAGGCGTGCGCATCCTGCCGCGCGAGCCCAAGGACAAGTTCGAGCTGCTCCCGCCCTCGGCCCTGGGCCTGCGCCTGACCGAGGAGCTCACGCAGCGGCTGGGGCCGGGCACCATCGTGGCCAGCAGCGTCAATGGCGAGAACGGCCTGTGGGTGGGCTTCACCATCAACGGCGACCCGAACTGGCTGCTCATGGACCGCTCGCGCCTGTCCACGGCCGGCGGCAAGACCTGGCTCATCTGGCTCACCATCGTGGGCGCGCTGTCGCTGGCGGGCGCCGCCATCATCGCGCGGCTCATCAACCGCCCGCTCAAGCAGCTCAGCGACGCCGCCAACCGCGTGCGCGACGGCGACTTCGCCGCCGGCCAGCTCGACGAGGAGGCCGTGACCAGCGAGATCCGCGAGGTGAACATCGGCTTCAACCGCATGGCGCAGAAGCTCGCCAAGCTGGAGCAGGACCGCGCCGTGATGCTGGCCGGCATCTCGCACGACCTGCGCACGCCGCTGGCGCGCCTGCGCCTGGAGACCGAGATGAGCGTGACCGACGAGGTTGCGCGCGAGCACATGGTGGCCGACATCGTGCAGCTCGACGCCACCATCGACAAGTTCCTCGACTACGCGCGCCCCGACACCGTGGCGCTCAGCCCCGTCAACCTGCATGGCGTGGTGTCCTCCTGCGTGTACGCGGTGCAGGACCACCGCGAGCTGCAGATCACCATGAACGTGCCCGAGGACCTGATGGCGATGGCGGACGAGGTGGAGCTGGCGCGCGTGATCTCCAACCTGCTGGAGAACGCGCGCCGCTACGGCAAGAACCGCGAGACCGGCATCACCACCGTGGACATCGCCGCCAAGGCGCGCGAGAAATGGGTGCTGATCAAGCTGCGCGACCACGGCCCCGGCGCGCCGCCGGAGCAACTGGCCAACCTGACCAAGCCGTTCTTCCGCGGCGACTCGGCGCGCACGGCGGCCGCGGGCGCGGGCCTGGGCCTGTCCATCGTGGACAAGACCGTGCAGCGCATGGGCGGCATCTTCGCGCTGGCCAACTCGGCCTCTGGCGGGCTCGTCGCCCATATCCAGCTGCAGCGCGCCACCGACCTGCCCGAGGGGCAGGACCCGCAGCAGCGCCTGCAGCGCCCGCAGGTCAAGCGCCACCTGCCGCCCCGGGACAGTGTGCGCCCGACGCATCAAAAACA
>Ga0209922_102721_pt1 | contig 14879 bp, 12 predicted proteins | sample ThiBiot_500_biof_FD_183946 | JGI IMG/M metagenome (GOLD analysis project Ga0209922, IMG submission 183946) | Wastewater bioreactor microbial communities from Cape Town, South Africa - Thiocy_expt_500_biof (SPAdes) | ecosystem: Engineered > Bioreactor > Thiocyanate-remediating > Anaerobic-Aerobic ...
CCGTGCGCGAGGAGTTCGCCGCGCAGCAGCCGCTCAAGGGCGCGCGCATCACCGGCAGCCTGCACATGACGATCCAGACCGCCGTGCTGATCGAGACGCTCAAGGCGCTGGGCGCCGACGTGCGCTGGGCCTCGTGCAACATCTTCTCCACGCAGGACCACGCGGCCGCGGCCATCGCCGCCACCGGCGTGCCGGTGTTCGCCGTCAAGGGCGAGTCGCTCGAAGACTACTGGGACTACACCCACCGCATCTTCGAGTTCGGCCCCAGGGGCGCGGATGGCGAAGGCCCGAACATGATCCTGGACGACGGCGGCGACGCCACCATGCTCATGCATCTGGGCATGCGCGCCGAGAAGGACCCGTCCGTGCTGGCCGACCCGGGCAGCGAGGAGGAGAGGATCGTCTTCGCCGCCATCCGCGCCAAGCTGGCCGAGGACGCCACCTGGTACAGCCGCAAGAGCGCCCGCATCATCGGCGTGACCGAGGAGACCACCACCGGCGTGCACCGCCTGAACGAGATGTCCGCCAAGGGCACGCTCAAGTTCCGCGCCATCAACGTGAACGACTCGGTGACCAAGAGCAAGTTCGACAACCTCTACGGCTGCCGCGAGTCGCTGGTGGACGGCATCAAGCGCGCCACCGACGTGATGATCGCCGGCAAGGTGGCCTGCGTGGCCGGCTATGGCGACGTGGGCAAGGGCAGCGCCCAGGCGCTGCGCGCGCTCAGCGCCCAGGTGTGGGTGACCGAGATCGACCCCATCAACGCGCTGCAGGCGGCCATGGAAGGCTACCGCGTGGTGACCATGGACTACGCCGCCGACAAGGCCGACATCTTCGTGACCACCACGGGCAACCGCGACGTCATCACCTTCGAGCACATGCAGGCGATGAAGGACGAGGCCATCGTCTGCAACATCGGCCACTTCGACAACGAGATCCAGGTCGCCAAACTGGAAGCGCACTGCCAGTGGGAGGAGATCAAGCCCCAGGTGGACCACATCACCTTCCCCGACGGCAAGAAGATCATCCTGCTGGCCAAGGGCCGCCTGGTGAACCTGGGCTGCGCCACGGGCCACCCGAGCTTCGTCATGTCCAACTCGTTCGCCAACCAGACGCTTGCGCAGATCGAGCTGTACACGCGCCCCGACGCCTACGAGGCGGGCAAGGTCTACGTGCTGCCCAAGGTCCTCGACGAGAAGGTGGCCCGCCTGCACCTGAAGAAGGTCGGCGCGCAGCTCACCGAGCTGACCGACGCGCAGGCCGCCTACATCGGCGTGAGCAAGAGCGGCCCTTACAAGCCCGATACCTATCGCTACTAAGTTGATAGCTGCCAGCGCTTGTCCAGAAAGCACTGGAGCCCGATTTGACTCATAAAGGACAGGCGCCATGCGCGCAGACGTATTCCTCGTGGAAGGCGGCCATGCCGCCACCCGCTCGCAGGCCCAGCGCCTGATCGCCGCCGGCGTGCAGTGGCGCCTGGCCAGCAGCCTGCCCTGGAACAGGGTCGCCAAGAACGGCGACGACATCCCCGCGGGCGCCGAACTGCAGCTGCTCGACGCGGCCGAGGCCAAGTACCTCTCGCGCGGCGGGCTCAAGCTCGAAGGCGCGCTGGCCGCCGCGGGCATCGAGGTCGCGGGCCTGCGCTGCCTGGACGTGGGCCAGAGCACGGGCGGCTTCACCGACTGCCTGCTGCAGCACGGCGCGGCGCAGGTCGTGGGCGTGGACGTGGGCCAGGGCCAGCTGCACGAGCGCCTGCGTGCGGACCCGCGCGTGATCGGCGTGGAAGGGCTGAACGCACGCCACATGACGCCCGAGACCTTGGCCGAGGCCTGCGAGGAAGCCTTGTGCGAGCGCGTCGAGGCCGAGCCCGAGGACAACGACACCCAGCCCGAGGCGCCCTACGCCTGGATGCGCAACGGCGGCCTGGTGGACGACGCATACGACGACAGCGGGGATGCCAAGGAGCACGAGATCGAGGCCTTCAAGGCCGAGCGCGCCGCCAGGGCGCGCGAGCGCGCCGAGGGCCGGCTCGCCACCCTGCGCCGGCGCCTGCCCGGGCGCGAGGACGTGGCCATCCCGCAGGCGTTCGGCCTGGTCACGGGCGACCTGTCCTTCATCTCGCTGACCCTGGTGCTGCCGGCCCTGGTGCCGCTGCTCGCGCCGGGCGGCGACCTGCTCATGCTGGTCAAGCCCCAGTTCGAGCTGCAGCCCGGCCAGGTGGGCAAGGGCGGCATCGTGCGCGACGCCGGCCTCTACGCCGAGGTCGAGCGGCGCATCCGCGCCTGCTGCGCGCAGCTGGGCCTGCAGGTCATAGGCTGGCACGACAGCGCCATCCAGGGCGGCGACGGCAACCGCGAGTTTTTCATCCATGCAAGGAGGGCGGCATGAGCCTGCCGGTGAGTTTCGAGTTTTTCCCGCCCAAGACGCCCGAGGGCGCCGACAAGCTGCGCGCCGTGCGCCGGCAGCTGTACGCGCGCGCGCCGCAGTTCTGCTCCGTCACCTACGGCGCGGGCGGCTCCACGCAGGAGGGCACCTTCGCCACCGTGCGCGCCATCATCGAAGAGGGCGTCCAGGCTGCCTCGCACTTCTCCTGCATCGGCGCCACCAAGGCCGGCGTGCGCCAGCAGCTCGCCGAACTCAAGGCCATGGGCGTCAAGCGCCTGGTGGCGCTGCGCGGCGACCTGCCCAGCGGCTACGGGCTGGGCGGCGAATTCCAGTACGCGAGCGACCTCGTCGCCTTCATCCGCCAGGAGACCGGGCGCGACTTCCACATCGAGGTGGCCGCCTACCCCGAGATGCACCCGCAGGCGCGCAGCCCCGAGGCCGACCTGCAGGCCTTCGCCACCAAGGTGCGCGCCGGGGCCGACTCGGCCATCACCCAGTACTTCTTCAACGCCGACGCCTACAGCCGCTTCGTGGACGACGCCCGCCGCCTGGGCGTGGAGATCCCCATCGTGCCGGGCATCATGCCCATCACCGGCTCCTCGCAGCTGATGCGCTTTTCCGATGCCTGCGGCGCCGAGATCCCGCGCTGGATCCGCCTGCGCCTGCAGGGCTTCGGCGACGACACGGCCAGCATCCGCGCCTTCGGCCAGGACGTGGTCGGCCGGCTGTGCGAGCAGCTCGTGCGCGCGGGCGCGCCGGGCCTGCACTTCTACACCATGAACCAGAGCGCGGCGACGCTGGCGCTCTGCGAGCGGATCGGGTGCTAGAACCGAGCCGCCAGGCCGGGGCTGCTATGGTGCATGGCATGTCCCTGGTCCGGCCCTCTCTCTTCCTGCGCTGGCGTCTGGCGCCGTCGGCCGTGCTTGCCATGTGGCTGGCGGGCTGCGCCGTACAGCAGCCGCAGCCGGCGGCCGAATCCGCCCCTCCCGCTGCCGCCCCGCCTGCGCCTGCCGCCGCGGCAGCGCCACCCGCCCGTCCGGCGCCCCGCGAGCCGGCGCTGCGCATGAAGCCCGAGCGCCGCCCCGGCGAAGGCTCGGGCGCGCCGGCACTGCGCGCGCCCGAGCCCGAGGCGCCGGTGCTGCTCGCCAGCGGCCAGGCCTCCTGGTACGCCGACAGCCTGCATGGGCGGCGCACGGCCAACGGCGAGCGCTACGACCGCGAGGAATTCACCGCCGCGCACCGCAGCCTGCCCTTCGGCGCGCGCCTGTGCGTGCGCAGCCTGGTCAACGGCCGCACGGTCATCGTGCGCGTGAACGACCGCGGGCCGTTCACGCCCGGGCGCATCATCGACCTGAGCCGCGCCGCGGCCGAGGAGCTCGGCATGGTGGGCCTGGGCATCAAGCCGGTGGAGCTGTGGCAGCTGGGGGCCGACGACGAGGCCTGCCCCGAAAGCCTGGAGCCGGCCGCCCAGGGCTCGGGCCTGGGGCTGGACGCCGAGGCCGCCGCCAAGGCGCTGCAGCAGCCCGCGCCCAAGGCGAAGGCGCCAGCCGCGCGCAAGCCGCGGCGCAGCAAGCGCCGCTGACTACGGCGCGCCGCCCTCCAGCGTCCAGGCCGCATGCCGGTCCTGGGCCAGCAGCTCGGCCATCTGCGGCAGGGCCGCGCGCAGCGCGGCATCGAGCGTGAAGGGCGGGTTGACCAGGAACATGCCGCTGGCCGGCAACCCGGGCCGGCGGCCCGGCGCGGTGCCGGCCGGCGCCGTCTTGCCGGACTTCACCGTCAGCGTGGCGTGCAGCCAGGGCTTGCCGGCCTTCTGTGCCAGGGTCTTGAGCCGGCGCGGCAGCTCGTGCGCCTCGGGCCGAGGGATGATGGGGTACCAGACGGCGTACACGCCCGTGGCGAAACGCCTGAGCGCATCCTGCAGCATGTCCTGCACGCGCGCGTAGTCGCTCTTTATTTCATAGCTGGGATCGCACAGTACGAGCGCTCTGCGGCTTGGCGGGGGCAAGAACTGCCTGGCGCCCTCGAAGCCGTCCTGCGCCAGCACCGCCACCTGGCGGCCGGCATCGAGCTGGGCCACGTTGCCCGCCAGGGCGCGCGCGTCCGTGGGATGCAGCTCGAACAGCTTGAGCCTGTCCTGGGTGCGCAGCAGGCGCTGGATGATGAAGGGCGAGCCGGGGTAGACGCGCGTGGCCTCGCCCTGGTTGAAGGCGCGCACCATGTCCACGTAGTCCTGCAGCGCCGGCGCCAGCGTGGGGGGCGCGGCAGGCGCAACCAGGCGCAGGATGCCGTCCGCCGACTCGGCGCTGGTGCTCGCGTAGTCCCCGTCCAGCCGGTACAGGCCCGCGCCGGCATGTGTATCCAGCACGGTGAGAGCCGCGTCTTTCTGTAGAAGATGTTGCAAAGTGGCGATGAGCACCGTGTGCTTGAGCACGTCGGCGTGATTGCCTGCATGGAAGGCGTGGCGATAGCTGAACATGCGCCCAATGGTAGCGAGCCGCGCGCGCCGCGCCGCCATGGCCCAGTGATGTTTTTGGCCGACAGATGCGCTTTGTTGCCGACCGCGGCGGCGGCCTGCGCCATCATGGCGGCCCTTGACCGTCTGCCGGCGCATCGACCATGGGCGTGCGCGAGCCGCGCTTCCCACCTTGCCAGCCATCGCACCCATCCCCGCCCCCATGTCCGCCGTACCCCGCCCCAGCCACGCCGATGCCCTGCCGCCGGGCACGCGGCTCGGCGAGTTCGAGGTGCAGGCCCTGCTGGGCGTGGGCGGCTTCGGCATGGTCTACCAGGCGTTCGACCATTCCCTGCAGCGCTTCGTGGCCATCAAGGAGTACATGCCCGCGTCGCTGGCCGGGCGCGCGGACGGGCATTCGCTGTGGGTGCGCTCCTCGTCGAACGAGCAGTCGTTCCAGGCGGGCCTGGCCTCGTTCGTGGACGAGGCGCGCCTGCTCGCGCGCTTCGATCACCCCAGCCTGGTCAAGGTGTTCCGCTTCTGGGAGGCCAATCACACGGCCTACATGGTCATGCCCCTGTACCGCGGCATGACGCTCAAGCAGGCGCGCGCCCACATGCGCACGCCCCCGCCCGAGGCCTGGCTGCGCACGCTGCTGTGGTCGGTCACGGGCGCGCTGCGCGTGCTGCACGGCGGGCAGACGCTGCACCGCGACATATCGCCGGACAACATCTTCCTGCAGGACCTCGGGCCGCCGGTGCTGCTGGACCTGGGTGCGGCGCGCCACGCGATCGGCGGCGGCAGCCACGGGCACGCGGCCGTGCTCAAGATCCATTACGCACCGCTGGAGCAGTACGCCGACGCGGCGTCCGAGCTGGGGCAGGGCCCCTGGAGCGACCTGTACGCGCTGGGCGCCGTGGTCCACGGCTGCCTGTGCAACGACACGCCGCTGCCCGCCACGCTGCGCGCCGTGCGCGACCGCATGGTGCCGTTCCCGCGCGTGGCGCGCACGGTGCGCAGGCAGTTCGGCATCGAATACTCGCGCCCCTTCGTCGATGCCATCGCCCAGTGCCTGGCGCTGCAGCCGCAGGAGCGGCCGCAGTCCGTCGATGCCTTCGTGCAGGCCATGGGCATGGCGGAGGCGCCCGCGGGGCTGGAGTCCTTCGACTTCCGGGCCGCGCTGGGCGACATCTGGGTCGAGCCGCAGAGCAAGGACGCCCAGGGCGTGGCCGTGCCCATGATCGACGCCATGACGCTGTCGCAGCCGCAGTCCGCGCCGCCGGCGGCGTCCGCCGCGCAACGGGCGGTCGAGGCCTCCCCCGCAGCGGCGGATGCCGGCGCCGCGCAGGCGTTCGCCGACACGCAGGTCGCGCCGCCGCCCTCGCGCGAACGCCCGCCGCGGCGCCGGCACCGCGCGCACGCCCAGGGCCGCGGCCATGGGCCCGCGGCGGGGCGGCCGGGCAGGGAGGACATGCCCCCGGCGGCGGCGCAGGCGCACGGCGCCGGCGGGCAGGCGCCGATGGTGTGGGCCATGGCCGGGTCCGTGGCCGCCATGGCCCTCGTGGGCAGCCTGTGGTGGATGCAGCGCGAGCGACCGCCGCACCGCACCCCGGAGAGCGAGATCATCACCGAGCTGGCGGAGCCGGCGCCGCCCCCGGGGCTGATGCGCGCGGCGCACGAGGTCGCCGCCAGCGCCCTGCTGCACCCCGCGGACATGCAGCCCATGGACATGGGGCACGCGCCGGCCGCCGAGGCGGCCAGGCCCATGCCCGCGCGCCGCGGGGGCGAGATCCCCGCCCCGCCGCCCGCGCCCGTGGCCGTGCAGGCCATGCCCGAGCCCGCGCCAGCGCCAGCGCCGCCCGCACCGCGCGCGGCGCCGCCGGGGCCGGACGAGGCATGCGCGTCCGCGGGTTTCTTCGCGCGGCCCATGTGCATCCACCGGGAATGCCAGAAGGCCGGCATGGCGCGCCACCCCGTCTGCGTGGAAAACCGCCTCAGGCATGAAGAGCAGGAACTGCAGCGCCAGCTTTACTCGCAATAGACCTGCGCCGCGCGGTTTCGTATAATGGCAGGCTTCGCAGCGATTTTTGGTCCCGCGGCGGAGCATGCAACCCACCTAAGAGGCTCCCATCAGAGGAGCACCGACCGTGGAAAAGGACCGCCAAACCCTCTCAGAAGAGAAACTCATGACTACTTTCAGCGCAAAGCCCGCTGAGGTCGTGCACGAGTGGTTTGTGATTGACGCCACCGACAAGGTGCTCGGACGTGTCGCCAGCGAAGTGGCACTCCGTCTGCGCGGCAAGCACAAAGCCATTTACACGCCTCACGTCGACACCGGTGACTTCATCGTCGTCGTCAACGCATCCAAGCTCAAGGTCACCGGCACCAAGTCGCTCGACAAGGTGTACTACCGTCACTCGGGCTACCCCGGCGGCATCACGGCCACCAACTTCCGCGACCTGCAGGCCAAGCATCCCGGCCGCGCCCTGGAAAAGGCCGTCAAGGGCATGCTGCCCAAGGGCCCCCTGGGCTACGCCATGATCAAGAAGCTGAAGGTCTACGGCGGCGCGGAGCATCCGCACAGCGCCCAGCAGCCCAAGCCCCTGGCAATCTAAGGAGCCGAGATGATTGGTGAATGGAACAATGGCACCGGCCGTCGCAAGTCCAGCGTCGCCCGCGTGTTTCTGAAGAAGGGCTCCGGCAAGATCACTGTGAATGGCAAGGACATTCAGCAGTACTTCGGCCGCGAGACCTCGATCATGATTGCCAAGCAGCCGCTGGTGCTGACCGGCAACGCCGAGGCCTTCGACATCCAGATCAACGTGCACGGCGGCGGCGAATCCGGCCAGGCCGGCGCAGCCCGCCACGGCATCACGCGCGCCCTGATCGACTACGACGCGACGCTCAAGCCCCAGCTCAGCGCCGCCGGCTTCGTGACCCGCGACGCCCGCGAGGTCGAGCGCAAGAAGGTCGGCCTGCACTCCGCACGCCGCGCCAAGCAGTTCTCCAAGCGCTGATCCGCGCAGGTTCTGCCCATCCGCAAGGCCACCCTCGGGTGGCCTTGTGCTTTCCTGGGGCCACCCAAAAGGCCCCATGGACTCTGGCGGCAAAGCCGCAGGCCCCCCGGCTGCCGGGCAGTTTGCAGTAGCATCCATCCAGTTCTTGAACATTGGAGCAATCCATGAGCGCCGTTGCCACCCCCGCCGATACCGAAATGCCCGCACCCATCCTCTTCACCGACAGCGCGGCGGCCAAGGTAGCCGAGCTGATCGCCGAGGAAGGCAACCCCGACCTCAAGCTGCGCGTGTTCGTGCAGGGGGGCGGCTGCTCGGGCTTCCAGTACGGCTTCACCTTCGACGAAATCACCAACGAGGACGACACCACCATGACGAAGAATGGCGTGTCGCTGCTCATCGACGCCATGAGCTACCAGTACCTCGTGGGCGCCGAGATCGACTACAAGGAAGACCTGCAGGGCGCGCAGTTCGTCATCAAGAACCCCAACGCCGAGACCACCTGCGGCTGCGGTTCGAGCTTCTCGGTCCAGGACCACTGACCGCGGGCTTCCCCCTTCCATGAGAAACCGCCTTCGGGCGGTTTTCTTTATGGGCGGAGATCAGGCAGGGTAGATGGCGCCGAGGATGCGCGCGCCGCGCGCGCCGGTCACGCTGGGCAGGTTGGCCGCCTCCCCCGCCATGCACTGGCGCGCCAGCCAGGCGAAGGCCGCGGCCTCCACCTGCAGCGGCGGCAGGCCGTGGCGCCCCGAGTCCTCGACGCCGACTCCCGGCAGCAGCGCCTGCAGGCGCTCCATCAGGTACTGGTTCAGCGCGCCGCCGCCGCAGACGATGAGCAGCCCGCACTCGGGCGCGTGGCGCCGCAGCTCCTGGGCGCAGCTCTGGGCGGTGAATTCGGCCAGCGTGGCCTGCACGTCCTGCGGACTTGCGTCGCCGCTTCCCGTGCCGTCCAGCTGCCGCGCCAGCCAGCCGGGGTTGAACAGGTCGCGCCCCGTGCTCTTGGGCGGGGGCGCGGCCAGGAAGGGTTCGGCCAGCATGGCGTGGAGCAGGGCGCCAATGGGCCGGCCGCCGCGGGCCCAGGCGCCCGCCGCGTCGTAGGGCCGGCCCGTGTGGCGCTCGCACCAGTGGTCCATGAGGGCGTTGGCGGGGCCGCAGTCGAAGCCGAGCACACCGCCGCCGGCGCGCAGGATGCTCAGGTTGGAGATGCCGCCCAGGTTCAACACGGCCACCGTGCGCCCCGCCTGGCCGAACACGCCCTGGTGGAAGGCGGGCACCAGCGGAGCCCCCTGGCCGCCGGCGGCGACGTCGCGGCTGCGGAAGTCCGCCACCACGGTGATGCCCGTGGATTCGGCCAGCAGGGCCGGATTGTTGAGCTGCAGCGTGTAGCCCGTGCCGTCGAAGGCCTGGGGCCGGTGGCGCACCGTCTGGCCGTGGGCGCCTATGGCGTGCACCGCCTCGGGGGGCAGCCCGGCCTGCGCGAGCAGGCCGTGCACGAGCCCTGCGTAGCCGCGCGCCAGGGCATTCGCGGCCAGCGCGGCGCGGTGCAGCTCGTCGTTGCCGCTGGTATTGAGGGCAAGGAGTTCTGCTCTTAAATCAGGAGCTAGTGGGGCAGACCCATGAAGCGCTACCCGGCATTTCCCCTCTGAAAACTCGGCCAGCACTCCATCGATGCCGTCGAGCGAGGTGCCCGACATCAGCCCGATGTACCACCGCGCCCGGCTGTCCACAGGTGGGCGGCGCCTTTATTCGGCGCTGGCCTGCATGATCTGCTCGGCCGAGGACAGCTGCACGCGCATGTTCGCCGCCAGGCGGTCGAACGCGGGGCGCGCGGCTACCGGCACGGGCTGGGCGGACTCGCTTTCGCGGGCGATGGTCATGGGGTCGCGGTGCTCGCCGTTGACGCGGAACTCGAAATGCAGGTGCGGGCCCGTGGCCCAGCCCGTCGCGCCCACGGCGCCGATCTTCTGCCCCTGGTCCACGGCCTGGCCCTTCTTCACGTCGATGCGGCTCAGGTGGGCGTAGACGGTGACGTGCTGGTTGCGGTGCTTGACGTAGACCACGTTGCCGTAGCCGTTCTGCACGCCGGCGAAGTCCACCACCCCGTCGCCCACGGTGCGCACGGCCGTGCCCGTGGGGGCCGCGAAGTCGGTGCCCAGGTGGGCGCGCCAGGTCTTGTGGATGGGGTGCAGGCGCATGGCGAAGCCGCTGGAGACGCGCGAGAACTCGACCGGAGAGGTCAGGTAGGCGCGGCGCATGCTCTGCCCGTCCAGCGTGTAGTACGAGCCCTTGCTTGCGCCGGGGGGCTGGAACCAGATGGCGCTGTAGGTCTTGCCGCCGTTCTGGAATTCGGCGCTCAGCACGCGGCCGCTGCGCAGCGGCTCGCCGTCGGCCTCCAGGGTCTCGTAGACCACCGAGAAGCGGTCGTCCTTGCGCAGCGCGCGGCGGAAGTCGATGTCGCCCGAGAACACCTCGGCCAGCTGGATGGCCACGGAATCAGGGATGCTGGCCGCGTCGGTGGCGGCGAAGAGCGAGCTGCGGATGATGCCGCCGGCGAGCCTGCTGCCCACGGTGAGCGGCGCCGTCTCGGTGCGCGAGGCGAAGCTGCCGTCGCCCTTGCGCTCGACCACGAGGCGCTGGAACTGGCTGCCTTCGTCCGGCGCCCAGCGCGCCGTCAGGCGCACGAGGCGGTGGTCGTCGGTGGTCTCGGCCGAGATGGACCGGCCCGAGCGGCCCAGCAGCTGCTGGCGCACCAGGCCGTCGCCGCGCAGGAACGCCGCGGCCGCCGGATCGGCGACGCCCAGGCGCTGCAGGATGCTTTCGGCCGTGTCGGAGCCGCGCGTGGTATCGGAGCGGTACAGCGCGAAGGGCGGCATGTCCACCAGCGACGACAGCTGCTCGTCGCCGGCCAGCGACTGCACGGGCAGGGACACGGTGGTAACGGGCAGGTCGGCCGGGTCCGGCGCGAACGAGGCCACGGCAAAGGCGCCGCCGCCGCCGGTGAGCAGCAGGGTCGCCACGGCGGCGGTGATGCGCTTCGGATGTTTTTGAACGGATTGCTTGAGCCGGTCGAGCAATGACAGGCAGGCGGTGGTCAGGCCGTTGTTCAAGAGTGTTACCCCAGGCATAGGTGCCTCCAGGCCCGGGCCGGGGAGGGCGCGAGGGCGGGAAGCACCAGGAATGTCGTTGCGCTGCGGAGTGTGGTCGGCGCCAGGCGGGGGCGGGCCACTAGAATCCGCTGCTTGAAAGTGCCCGAGAGTATAGTCCCTGGGGCCCTGGTGACACCCCAAAAAACCCTTATGAATCAATCTGCTGTTACAACATTCCCGGTCACCGATGAGGTAGGGCGGGCGCTCGAAGTGTCCCTGCGCGGCGTCGATGAGCTGCTGCCCAGGCAGGAGTGGGTGCAGAAGCTGGCGCGCTCGCAGGCCACGGGCCAGCCGCTGCGCATCAAGCTGGGGCTGGACCCGACGGCGCCGGACATCCACCTGGGCCACACGGTGGTGCTCAACAAGATGCGCCAGCTGCAGGACCTGGGGCACCAGGTGATCTTCCTGATCGGCGACTTCACCACGCTGATCGGCGACCCCTCGGGGCGCAACAGCACGCGCCCGCCGCTCACGGCCGAGCAGATCAAGGCCAACGCCGAGACCTACTACACCCAGGCCGCCAAGGTGCTCGACCCGGCGCGCACCGAGATCCGCTACAACAGCGAATGGTGCGACGCGCTGGGCGCGCGCGGCATGATCGAGCTGTCGGCCAAGTACACGGTGGCGCGCATGATGGAGCGCAACGACTTCCACCAGCGCTTCACCGATGGCAGCTCGATCAGCCTGCACGAGTTCCTGTACCCGCTCCTGCAGGGCTACGACTCGGTGGCGCTCAGGTCCGACCTGGAGCTGGGCGGCACGGACCAGAAGTTCAACCTGCTCATGGGGCGCCACCTGCAGCAGGAATACGGCCAGGAGCCGCAGTGCGTGCTCACCATGCCGCTGCTGGTGGGGCTCGACGGCGTGGACAAGATGTCCAAGTCCAAGAACAACTACATCGGCATCACCGAGGACGCCAACACCATGTTCGCCAAGGTGCTGTCGATCTCGGACGATCTGATGTGGGACTGGTACACCCTGCTGTCGTTCAAGAGCCTGGCCGGGATCGCCGCGCTGAAGCAGGAGGTGGAGGCCGGGCGCAACCCCAAGGACGCGAAGGTGATGCTGGCAAAGGAGATCACCGCGCGCTTCCACAGCGCGGCCGCGGCCGACACGGCGGAGCAGGACTTCAACAACCGCAGCAAGGGCGGCATTCCCGACGACATTCCCGAGGTGAGCCTGTCCGGCGCGCCGCTGGGCATAGCCGCGCTGCTCAAGCAGGCGGGCCTCGCGCCATCGACGAGCGAGGCCAGCCGCCTGATCGACGGCGGCGGCGTGCGCGTGGACGGCGGCGTGGTGAGCGACAAGGGCCTCCGGCTCGACGCGGGCACCTACGTGGTGCAGGTGGGCAAGCGCAAGTTCGCGCGCGTGGCGCTGGGCTGATTCATAGAAAAATCGGCCTCTGGCGCTTATCGGTCAAGCGCCGGCAGCTATCAAAACCGTAGTCAATCCGGCCCGCCCACGGCGGCGCGCGTGGCCTCGGCCTGCAGCAGAAGCCAGGCGCGGAAGGCCTGCACCTCGGGTCGCTCGCCGCTGCGCGGGCCCATCACCAGCCAGTAGGCCAGCGGCGCGTCGAGCCGGTGGCCGGGCAGCACTTCCACCAGATCGCCCGCTGCCAGGCTTTGCGCGACGAGCGGCATGCGCGCGAGCGCCAGCCCCTGGCCTGCCAGCGCCGCCTGCGCGATCTGCTGTGCGTAGTTGAGGTACAGCCAGCGCTGCGGCTGCAGGCCGCCCAGGCCGTTGGCCTCGAACCAGCGGCCCCAGGTGATCCAGTCGAAATAGGGCTGGCGGTGCGCGTCGCCCGCCTCGATGAGCGCGAAGCGCGCCACGTCGGCCGGCTGGCGCACGGGTGGCATGCTTTTGAGCAGCCAGGGGCTCGCGACCACGGCGAGCTGTTCGCCGAAGAGCCGTTCGGCCCCCGGCGTGGCGCCGCCGGGCGTGGCCCAGCGCAGAGCCAGATCGACGTCGGCGGTGTCCAGATCGACCACGCTGTCGCTGGTGTCGATGCGGATGTCGATGTCGGGGTGCGCGCGCTGGAATTCCTCCATGCGCGGGATCAGCCACATCGAGGCGAAGCTCGCCCAGGTGGCGATGGCGACGCTGCGCCGCCCGGCCATCTGCCGCACCTGGCGCACGGCGGCGTCCAGCCGGTCGAGCGCGGGCGCCACGGCGCGGTGCAGCTGCACGCCCGCGCCGGTCAGTTCCACCGCGCGCGTGTGGCGCAGGAACAGGGGCACGCCCACCTCGTCCTCCAGCGCCTGGATCTGGCGGCTCACGGCGGACTGCGTGAGGGCCAGTTCGTCGGCGGCGGCGCGGAAGTTCAGGTGCCGCGCGACGGCCAGGAACGCGCGCCAGTGCCCCACGGCGACGGGGCGGGTGCGCAGGTGAGAGGGGGCGGGCATGGCGGACATGCTAGCCGGATAATCCACGCTTTCGCCGCAAGCGCATCCATCTCCATCCCAATGACGCAACTCGACATCATCATCATGGCCGCGGGCAAGGGCACGCGCATGAAAAGCCGCATTCCCAAGGTATTGCAGCGCCTGGCCGGGCGGCCCCTGCTGCACCATGTGCTGGATCAGGCGGCCAGCCTGCAGGCGCGGCGCGTGGTGGTGGTGACGGGCCATGGCGCTACGGAAGTGGAAGCTGCCTGCGCAGGCGGGGCGGGCCTTGGGGCCGGTTTTGACCTGCAATGCGTGCGCCAGGAGCCGCAGCTGGGCACGGGCCATGCCGTGCAGCAGGCCGTGCCGCGGCTGGCGGGCGACGGCACGGTGGTCGTGCTCTCGGGCGACGTGCCGCTCACGCAGGCCGCCACGCTGCGCGCGCTGGTCGAGGCGTCGGGCGGCGATCGCCTGGCGCTGCTCACCGTGAGCCTGCCCGACCCGTCCGGCTACGGGCGCATCGTGCGCGGCGCCGGCGGCACGGTGCTGCGCATCGTCGAGCACAAGGACGCGAGCGAGGCCGAGCGCGCCATCGGCGAGGTCTACAGCGGCATCATGGCCGTGCCCGCGCGCCTGCTCGCCGCCTGGCTGGCGCGCCTGACCAACGACAACGCCCAGGGCGAGTACTACCTCACCGACGTCGTCGCCATGGCCGTGGCCGACGGCGTGCCCGTGGTGGCGCACCGGATCACGGACGCGCTGCAGGTGGCCGGCGTGAACAGCCCGGTGCAGCTGGCCGAGCTCGAACGCGCGCACCAGCGCGCCCAGGCCGAGGCCCTGATGGAGCAGGGCGTGCGCCTGGCCGACCCGGCGCGCTTCGACCTGCGCGACGACGCGCGCGGCAACAGGGCGGAGCTGGTCTGCGGGCAGGACGTGGAGATCGACGTGGGCTGCATCTTCACCGGCCGCGTGGAGATCGGCGAGGGCGCGCGCATCGGTGCCTACTGCCACATCGGCAGCGCCGTCATCGGCGCGGGCGCGGTGATCCATCCCTTCACGCACATCGACGGCGAGAAGGCCGGCGCCCGCGTGGGCGAGGGCGCGCTCGTGGGCCCCTTCGCGCGCCTGCGCCCGGGCGCGCAGCTCGGGCGCGAGGTGCATGTGGGCAACTTCGTCGAGATCAAGAACTCCCAGCTGGCCGACGGCGCCAAGGCCAACCACCTGGCCTACCTGGGCGACGCCACGGTGGGCGAGCGCGTGAACTACGGCGCGGGCAGCATCACCGCCAACTACGACGGCGCCAACAAGCACCGCACGGTGATCGAGGCCGACGTGCACGTGGGCAGCAACTGCGTGCTGGTGGCGCCCGTCACGATAGGCGCGGGCGGCACGGTGGGCGGCGGCTCCACCATCACCAAGGACACGCCGCCGGGCGCCCTGAGCGTGGCGCGCGGCAAGCAGGTAAGCATCGCGGGCTGGAAGCGTCCGGCCAGGCAGGCCA
>Ga0209922_102735_pt1 | contig 14828 bp, 11 predicted proteins | sample ThiBiot_500_biof_FD_183946 | JGI IMG/M metagenome (GOLD analysis project Ga0209922, IMG submission 183946) | Wastewater bioreactor microbial communities from Cape Town, South Africa - Thiocy_expt_500_biof (SPAdes) | ecosystem: Engineered > Bioreactor > Thiocyanate-remediating > Anaerobic-Aerobic ...
CCGACGCTGAGCACGAGCAGATAACCGAGGTGGACGGCCATCAGCCACGGCTCGATCGGCTTGTCGTACGAGACCGCACGACCGAGCTCGGACGCGTGCCACAGCGGCGAGATCCAGCCCACCCACTGCAGCCAGATCGGCAGGTTGGCGAGCGGGTAGAACGTCCCCGAGAAGAGGAACATCGGCATGAAGATGAACCGCTGCACGAGCGCGAACTGGCCGGAGTCGTGTTCGAGCGACGCGGCGTACGCCATGAGCGGCAGCCCGAACGACAGTGCCGCGAGCGCGCCGATCGGCATGAGCAGCCACCCGGTCGCGAGGTTCGGCACCGCGCCGAAGATGACGAGCACGGCGAAGTACACGACGACGACGATGACGATGCGCAGGAGCGCCCCGAGGATCGTGCCCGTCACGATCTGCGGCGACGAGATCGGCGAGGCGTTCGGCCCGAAGTAGAGCCGCCGCCATTTGAACCCCGCCATGACGGGGTAGGTGAACTCCTCGGATGCCACCGAGATCCCCGCCGTCATGAGGGCGGCGAGCCCGGCGCCGAGGCCCAGCAGGTACAGCAGGGGCTGCCCGAGGGCGCCGGCGATGATGGTCCACTTGTACGCGCCCATCGTGCGGATGACGTGCTCCGCGAAGTACCAGCCACCCAGACGCCGGGGGCGTGCACCCCACGCGAGCGCTTCGGCGCGCGCCGCCTCGACCGAGGGGTCGGGGATGATCGGGTGCGTCGTGTCGGTGCCGACCGCGGCCGACGTCACGGGCCTGCTCATTCGATCAGCGACCTTCCGGTGAGCCGCAGGAAGACATCCTCGAGACTCGACCGCCGCACGAGCGAGGTGACCGGCTCGAGCCCGAGTGCGTGCACCCGGTCGAGGGATGCCTCGCCGTCGGCCGTGTACACGAGGATCCGGTCGGGCAGCACCTCGACCCGGTCGCCGACCGCCTGCAGCTGCGGCGCGACCTGCTCGTTGCGGTCGGAGCCGAAGCGCACTTCGAGCACCTCACGGCTGGAGTGCTCGCGGATGAGCGACGCCGGGGTGCCCTCGGCCATTATGCGACCCTTGTCGACGACGATGAGTCGGTCGCACAGCTGCTCGGCCTCGTCCATGTAGTGCGTCGTCAGGACGAGCGTCGTGCCCCGCTCCTTCAGCCGGAAGAGGCGATCCCACAGCACGTGGCGCGCCTGCGGGTCGAGCCCCGTCGTCGGCTCGTCGAGGAGGAGGATGCGCGGGTCGTTGATGAGGCCGCGGGCGATCGTGAGGCGACGCTTCATGCCGCCCGAGAGAGCCTCGACCTTGCTCGAGCCCTTGTCCTCCAGCTGTGCGAACGCGAGGAGCTCCTCCGCCTTCTGGCGGCAGACCGCCGCAGGGAGCCCGAAGTAGCGCCCGTACATGTAGAGGTTCTCGCGCGCATTGAGCTCACCGTCGAGGTTGTCCTGCTGCGGGACGACGCCCAGGCGCGACCGGATCTCGGGCCCGTACGCATCGGGGTCGAGGCCGAGGATCTCGAGCGCTCCACCCGTGCGCGTGGACACCGCGCCGATCATCTTCATCGTCGTGGACTTCCCCGCGCCGTTCGGGCCGAGCAGGCCGAACGATTCGCCGGGCGGCACCTCGAAGCTCAGCCCGTCGACAGCGACGAAATCGGGCTTTCCTTTGACCTTGTACGCCTTGACGAGATTCTCGGCGCGGATGACGGGAGCAGACACCAGACCACCGTAGCGCCGGGTGGGGACAATGATTCACCGTGGAACAGGCAGGATGGTGGCAGCGAAAGGACTGCACATGACCACGCCCGCACGCCCGGCCGTCCTCGTGATCGGCGAGGCCCTCATGGACATCACCGACTCCGCCGACGGCGTCTCCGAGACGCCCGGCGGCGGCCCCGCCAACATCGCCCTGGGTCTCGCCCGGCGAGGCGTCGCCGCGGCACTCCTCACGCATCTCGGGACGGACGAGCGCGGGCGGGCGATCGCGCGGCACCTCGAGGCATCCGGCGTCGGCATCCTGCCCGAGTCCTTCCACGACGCGCCCACGTCGACCGCGCGGGCGACGCTCGATGCCACGGGCGCGGCGACCTACGAGTTCGACATCGCGTGGGAGGTGCCGCGCGGGCTGAGCCTCGGCGAGACGCCGGTCATCCACACGGGCTCGCTCGCGACCTTCCTCAACCCCGGCGCCGACGCCGTGCAGGCGCTGCTCGATGCGCACCCGGACGCGATCGTCACCTTCGACCCCAACATCCGGCCGGGGCTCGTCGGCTCCCCGGAAGGCGCCCGCAGCCGTTTCGAGCGCATCGCCCGGCGCGCGCGCGTCGTGAAGCTCAGCGACGAGGATGCCGCGTTCCTGTACGCCGACCTCGACATCGCGGGCGTGATCGCGGCGATCCTGGACCTCGGTCCCGCCATCGTCGCCGTCACCCGCGGCGGATCCGGCGCCACGCTCGCAACGCGAGAAGGCACCGTCGACGTCACAGCCCCGCGCGTCGACGTCGTCGACACGATCGGTGCGGGCGACACGTTCATGGCATCGCTCCTCGTCGAGCCGCTGCTGCGCGCCGGGACCATGCCGACCGCGGCGCAGCTCACCGAGATCGGCACGCGGGCCGCCGCTGCCGCCGCGATCACGGTGGGCCGCGCGGGTGCAGATCTCCCCTGGGCGCGCGAGCTCGACGACTGACGGACTGTGGGGGCGCCGACGTCAGCCGTCAGGTCGTCCACAAGAAACACGGACGAAGATAGAGACACCCGAAACATCGCAGAAAGCCGTCATGTCCTCTGCCACCCCCGCACGCCGTTCCCCCTTCTCTCGCCGCGGAAAGGACGACGGTCCACGCGCGAGCCTGCGCCAACTGCTCCCCTTCGTCTTCGAGCACAAGGCGACGCTCATCGTCGTCGCCGTCCTCAGCATCCTCGCAGCGGCGGCGACCCTCGGCCAGCCGTTGCTGGTCGGCCAGGTGATCGACCGCGTCCAGAAGGGCGACCCCCTCGGCATGCTCGTGTGGGCGCTCGTCGCGCTCGTCGTGATCGGGTCGATCATCAGCGGCATCCAGCATTTCCTGCTGCAGCGCACCGGCACCGCTGTCGTCTACTCGAGCCGGCGGCGCCTCGTCGCGCAGCTGCTGCACCTGCCCGTGCAGGAGTATGACGCGCGCCGCACGGGTGATCTCGTCTCCCGCGTGGGCACCGACACGACGCTCCTCTACGCCGTGCTCACGCAGGGGCTCGCCGATTCGATCGGCAGCGCCTTGATCTTCGTCGGCGCGGTCGTCGCGATGCTTCTCATCGACCCCGTGCTCCTCCTCCTGATCCTCGTGGTGGTGGGGGCGTCGGTCGCCGTCGTCGGGGCGCTCAGCGGGCGCATCCGCCGCGCGACGGCCGTGCAGCAGGAGCGGGTGGGCGAACTCGCCTCGGGCGTGGAGCGGGCCGTCGGGTCGATCCGCACGATCCGCGCCGCCGGCGCTGCGAACCGTGAGCAGGAGGACATCGAGCGCACCGCCCGCGGGGCCTACGACGCGGGCGTCGCCGTCGCGAAGGCGTCGGCGTTCATCGTCCCGATCGCGGGCATCGCCCTGCAGCTGTCGCTGCTGGTCGTCCTCGGTGTGGGTGGGTTCCGCGTGGCATCCGGCGCGATCACGGTCGCGCAGCTCGTGACGTTCGTGATGTTCCTCTTCTTCCTCGTGCAGCCGCTCGGCTCCTTCTTCGGCGCGATCACGTCCGTCAACCAGGCGCTCGGTGCCCTCGGCCGCATCCAGGAGGTGCTGGACCTTCGCACCGAGACCGCGTGCGACGCGGAGATCGCCACGTCGATCCGCGCCGCCGACACCGGCACGGTGGGCGACGCCACCGCGATCGAGTTCCGGAACGTGCACTTCGCCTACCCCGAGCCGGTCGTCGCCGCGCGCCGCCGCGGCGAGGACGAGGCCGCCGCGCTCCTCGCCGAAGTCCACGCGGACGCGACCGTCGCCGAGCCCACGGATGCCGCGCACGAGGGCGTCCTGCGCGGGGTGTCCTTCCGCGTCCCGCGCGGGTCCCGCGTCGCCCTCGTCGGCCCCTCCGGCGCCGGCAAGTCCACGACGCTCGCGCTCATCGAGCGCTTCTACGACCCGACGGACGGGGCGATCCTCGTCGACGGCGTCGACGTGCGCACGGTCGACCGGGCACGCCTGCGCGCCCAGCTCGGCTACGTGGAGCAGGATGCCCCGACGCTCGCCGGCACGATCGGCGACAATCTGCGACTCGCCTCCCCCGCGGCATCCGACGCCGCGTGCGAACGCGTCCTGCGCGCCGTGAACCTCGGCGACGTGCTGGAGCGCTCGCCCCTGGGTCTCGAGGCACCCGTGGGCGAGGCGGGGGTCATGCTCTCGGGCGGCGAGCGCCAGCGTCTCGCGATCGCCCGCGCCCTGCTCGCGGCTCCCCCGATCCTGCTGCTCGACGAGTCGACATCGTCACTCGACGGCCTCAACGAGCAGCGCATGCGCGAGGCGATCGACGCGGTCGCCGCGGGACGCACGCTCGTCGTGATCGCGCACCGCCTGTCGACGGTCGTCGACAGCGACCTCATCGTGGTCCTCGACCGCGGCGAGGTCGTGGGGCAGGGCACGCACGCCGAACTCGTCGAGACGGTGCCGCTGTACCGCGACCTCGCGCGTCACCAGCTGCTGGTGTAGACGGTAGCCCGCGCCGGCCGCCTGCGCTCACGGAGAGCAGATACGGCCGGCGCGGACGCCGTCCCCGGTTCAGGAGCGAGCGAGTCTCAGGCGGTAGCGCAGCGCGGCGAGCTCCGCGTAGAGCGCCGCGGGCACCTTCCCGTCGAAGGTCCGGTAGAACTCCTCGGTGAGATCGGCTTCCTGCAGCCAGAGCGCGGGGTCGATCTCGAAGAGCGCGTCGAGGTCCTCCTGCGGCACGTCGATGCCGTCGAGGTTCAGATCGCTCGTCTCGGGGAGGCGCCCGATGGGGCTGTCCACAGCGGGGACGGATCCCTCGATGCGGCGGATGATCCAGTCGATGACCCGCGAGTTGTCGCCGAACCCGGGCCACAGGAACTTGCCGCCCTCGCCCTTGCGGAACCAGTTGACCTGGAAGATGCGCGGCGCGCGGTCGAAGCGCAGCTTCTGGCCGACCTTAAGCCAGTGGCCGAAGTAGTCGGCCATGTTGTAGCCGCAGAACGGCAGCATCGCGAACGGGTCGCGACGGAGCTCCCCCACAGTGCCCTCGGCGGCGGCGGTGCGCTCGGACGAGATGTTCGAGCCGAGGAAGACGCCGTGCGTCCAGTCGGTCGCCTCGACGACGAGCGGCACGTTGGTCGCGCGGCGACCGCCGAAGAGGATGCCGTCGATCGGCACGCCCTCCGCGGCATCCCAGTCGGGGGCGATCTGCGGGCACTGCGCGGCGCTCACCGTGAAGCGCGAGTTCGGGTGCGCCGCGGGGCGACCGGACGCCGGGGTCCAGGGGTTCCCCTCCCAGTCGGTGAGCTCGGCGGGAACCTCGTCCGTGAGGCCCTCCCACCAGACGTCGCCGTCCGGGCGGAGCGCGACGTTCGTGAAGATGGTGTTCCCCCACAGGGTCTCCACGGCGGTGACGTTGGTCGATTCGCCCGTGCCGGGCGCGACGCCGAAGAAGCCGGCCTCGGGGTTGATCGCCCAGAGGCGTCCGTCCTGCCCGGGGCGCAGCCACGCGATGTCGTCGCCGAGGGTCTCCACGCGCCAGCCGGGGATCGTCGGGCGGAGCATCGCGAGGTTCGTCTTGCCGCAGGCCGACGGGAAGGCGGCGGCGAGGTGGTACGGCTTGCCCTCGGGCGAGATCACGCGGATGAGAAGCATGTGCTCGGCGAGCCAGCCCTCGTCACGGCCGATCACCGAGGCGATGCGCAGCGCGAAGCACTTCTTCGCGAGGATCGCGTTGCCGCCGTAGCCCGAGCCGTACGACCAGACCTCGAGCGTCTCGGGGAAGTGGACGATGTACTTCTCGTCGTTGCACGGCCACGAGACATCCTTCTGCCCCGGTTCGAGCGGTGCTCCGACGGAGTGGATCGTCTTGACCCACGGCTTGCCCGCCGCGATTTGCTCGACGACCTCGGTGCCGACGCGGGTCATGATCCCGATGGAGGTGACGGCGTAGGCCGAGTCGGTGATCTGCACGCCGATGTGCGAGAGCGGGCCGCCGACGGCGCCCATCGAGAACGGGACGACGTACATCGTGCGACCCCGCATGGAGCCCGCGAAGATGTCGTGCATCGTCTCGCGCATCGCGACCGGGTCGGCCCAGTTGTTCGTCGGGCCGGCGTCCTCCTGGCGCTCGGAGGCGATGAAGGTGCGCGCCTCGGTGCGGGCGACATCACTCGGGTGCGACCGCGCGAGGTACGACCCCGGACGCCACTCGGGGTTGAGCTTGATGAGCTTTCCCTCTTCGACCTGCTCGCGAAGGAGGGCCTCGTTCTCGGAGCGCGACCCGTCGACCCAGTGGATGCGGTCGGGGCGGGTGAGCGCCGCGATCTCATCGACCCAGGCGAACAGCTCTTCCAACCCTGCGCCGGCCGTCGTCGGCCGCGCACCGAAGGAGCGATACGTGCCACCGGCGCCCGTGTCGGTGGACGAGCGGGTGAACAGGTCGGCGATGGCCATGTCGGCTCCTTCAGTCGAGGTGGATGTCTCCACTTTGCGCCACTTGAAGGGCATTTATCGTGAAGATGCCCGTCAAGAAACATGATTCTTTCGCTATGCTCAAGGAATGCCCACGTCTGCCCTCGAGCTGTCCACGCTCGGCCACCGCATCCGTCATCACCGCACCGAGCGCGGCTACACGCTCGACGAGCTCGGCGCGGTCGTCGGCGTCGCCGGGAGCCAGCTCAGTCTCATCGAGAACGGCAAGCGCGAGCCGAAGCTCTCGCTCCTGCAGGCCATCGCGACCGCGACCGGCACCGACGTCACGAACCTCCTCTCCCCGGAACCGCCGAACCACCGCTCGGCGATCGAGCTCGACCTCGAGCGCGCGCAGACATCCCCCGTCTTCCGACGCCTCGGCATCCCTCCCGTGCGCGTCACGAAGACGATGACCGACGAGACGATCGAGGCCGTGCTGGGCCTTCATCGCGAGCTGCAGCGTCGCGAACGCGAGGCGATCGCGACGCCCGAGGAAGCGCGGCGCGGGAACACCGAGCTGCGCCTGCGGATGCGAGAGCGCGGCAACTACCTCCCCGACATCGAGCACCTCGCCGAGAAGCAGCTGAGAGCCGCGGGACACGGCTCCGGCGCGCTCACGCACCGGACCGTGAGCATCATGGCCGAGCAGCTCGGATTCGAGCTCATCTACGTCGACGACCTCCCCCACTCGGCGCGCTCGGTCACCGACCTCGAGAACGGGCGGATCTACCTGCCGCCCGCATCGATCCCCGGCGGCCACGGCCTGCGCTCGATGGCGCTGCAGGCGATGGCGCACAGACTGCTCGGCCACACGCCGCCGAGCGACTACGCCGACTTCCTCCAGCAGCGGCTCGAGATCAACTACTACGCGGCCTGCTGCCTCATGCCCGAGACGGCATCCGTGGCTTTCCTCACCCAGGCGAAGAAGGACCGCAACCTCGCGGTCGAAGACTTCCGCGACGCGTTCGGCGTGACGCACGAGGCCGCCGCGATGCGACTCACGAACCTGCTGACCGAGCACTTCGACATCCGCCTGCACTTCCTGCGCGTCGACGGTTCGGGAGCGATCACGCGCGTCTACGAAAACGACGACCTGCCCGTGCCGGAGGATGTCACGGGATCGGTGGAAGGCCAGATCATCTGCCAGAAGTTCGCGGCGCGCTCCGCGTTCTCGCAGCGCAACCGCACGGTCGAGCACTACCAGTACACGGACACCCCCGCGGGTACATTCTGGTGCTCCAGCCAGACCGGCAAGACGAGCGACGGCGAGTTCTCGATCAGCGTGGGTGTGCCCTTCGACGACGCACGCTGGTTCCGCGGGCGCGAGACGCAGATGCGCGCCGTGTCGACGTGCCCGGACGAATCGTGCTGCCGACGACCGGATGCCGAGCTGACCGGGCGCTGGGAGGGAAAGGCCTGGCCGAGCGCCCGCGTGCACATGCAGATGTTCTCGCCGCTGCCCCGCGGAGCCTTCCCCGGCGTCGACGACGGCGAGGTCTACACTTTCCTCGAGCGACACGCACCGGCATCGTCCTGACGGGCCGCGTCGGTCGGACAGACCGCACGGCCTGCCCGGCTGCACGAGTGAGGAGACGCGATGAGCAACGCCATCGACGAGCTGATCCGCGCTCTCGTGGACAACATGCGCGGCGCCGAGGATGACTGGCAGTCGTTCGCCATGGTCCTCGATTTCGACGGAGAGCGCTTCAGCGGCACCCATGGATACTCTTACGGGCCGGGCGCGGTGATCTCCGCCGTGGCATCCCGCCCCTCGGCCGTCGGGCCGCACGTCGACGCCTACCTCGCGGACGTGACATTCGAGGACGCCGATGCCGCTCGGTGGAAGGTCACGCCCGCCAACATCGACCGGATGGGCGAAGCCCTCCGACCCTCGTTCTGATCACCGCACCTTCGCGGCGATCCCCTCTCCGATGGAGGCCTCGGCGCCGGGGAGATTGATACGGTGATCCCGTCGATTCGAGATCTGGATCTGAAGCGAGGCATCGGATGATCGAAGGGGAGATCTCCATCTTCCTGAGCGCGCTCGACGCGTCGGAGGCCGACCCTCGACTTCGGGCTGCGATCACCCAGGTGGGCGGAACTCCGACCGTGGAGCGTTACGACGACGAGGGCGCGCAGGAGACGTACCTCGTGATGTCGGAGCACGGCGGCGACCTGCTCCTCGTCGACGGCACGCTGCACACCGTCTTCCTCTATGCGACGACCGATGCCGCGCACGGCGCGTACGCCCGGTTCTCCGCGCTGGTCGACGGCGTCGACGCCGGCTCGACACGCGATGCCGTGAAGACGGCACTGGGTGAGCCGCTGCGGGCGGCACCCTCGTATTTGACCTACACCGGCGGCCCCGGCTACGTGCAGTTCGACTTCGACGCGAATCGCCTGACGCAGATCGTCGTGATGCGCGAACTGATCGGCGGGATGCCGGGTGAGGCTGCGGATGCCGATTCCGCCGCACTCCCCACGGGGCACGCCGTCGAGGGGGAGGTCACCGCGTTCCTCGACGCTCTGGGTGCCCCCCTGTTCTCACCCGGGCACCTCGCCCTCCTCGGGCTCATCGGGCCCGCCTCCGAGTCGCGCGACGAGGTGCGCGACGGGGTCTCGTGGCAGTATGAGAACTCCGACCGCAGCGGAGTGCTGCTGCAGTTCGCGCGGGAACGCCTCGTGGGGGCCCTCATCCGGCTCACGGGCGACGACGGAACGTATCCGACGCCGGAGCGGCTCATCGTCGGCCTCGATCTCCCCACCGACCGCGTCACCGTGCGCTCTCGGCTCGGCGTGCCACAGCACAGTCGCGAGGACATGGACCTCTACGTCGCGGGCGACGCATACCTGCGCGTCGGCTACGAGGGCGATCGCACCACGGACCTGAGCGTCGTGGCATCCGGTGTCGGTGTCTGACGTCGTGAAGACCCGATTCGATGCGAGCGATGGCGTGAGGAGGCAGGCATGACCGACTGGAGCGCGCGCATCGTCGAACTCGTGCGGGTGAAAGAGCAGATCGCGAGACTCGACGAAGACGGCATCTTCCCGTACACGCTCCCCGCCGTTGCGGCGACGCTGCCGGCGATCGAAGCGTTCGAAGCCGGGACCGGCGTGACGCTCGACGCCGGCCATCGCTCCTTCCTGCTGTCCGCCGACGGCTGGCGGGCGTTCTTCGAGACGCAGGATCTGCTGGGCGTCGAACAACTCGCCGGAGGTCCGCATCGTGACGTCTTCACGGCGTGGATCGAGAGCGCCCCTGCGCAGGCCCGCGCCGAGGGATACTCTGCGCAGACCCTGCTGCCGGTCGCAGTGGACCTCGAGATGCCCCTGTTCGCCGCGATGCCGGTCGTGGACGGGCAGGTGACGGGTCGAGTGCTGAGCCTCGACCCGTCCGGGATCATCGACGATCACGCATCGTTCGAAGAGTACGTCGACGCGACGATCGCGCACTCGCGGCGGAACCTCGCCGACTTCGAATCCGGCGCCTATCGCGCCTGACGGACGCGCATCGACGTTTTGGTCACCGACGGCGGCGGGTGTATTCTCGCCGCTGGTGAGGTTTACCTAACCTAAGTCGAATCGGCGCATCGCCGACGATGAAGGAGCGCGCCACCCCGAGAGGCGCAGCGCGTCGGAACCGGCCTCACGACACCACGTCCCGAAACGAACGCAGTGCCCGCCGAATTCTTCGCCACCTTCCTCATCGGCCTCCGCGAGGGCCTCGAGGCCGCCCTCGTCGTCGGCATCCTCGTCGCCTATCTCACGCGCGTCGGGCGCCGCGACGTCCTCCCCCGACTGTGGTTCGGCGTCGGCCTCGCGGTCGCGCTGGCCGTCGGCATCGGCGCCGTGCTCACGTTCGGCGCCTACGCGCTGACGTTCCAAGCCCAGGAGCTGATCGGCGGCCTCATGTCGCTCCTCGCCGTGGGCATGGTCACCTGGATGATCTTCTGGATGCAGCGCACCGCTCGCACGATGAAGCGCTCCCTCGAAGGCGAGGTCGAACGCGCCCTCGCAGCGGGGGGCCTCTGGGCCATCGTGATCATCGGGTTCGTGTCGGTGGCGCGTGAAGGCATCGAGACGACGCTGCTCCTGTGGTCGATGGTGCAGTCCGTCGCCGGCGCGCCGGCGGCCCTGTTCGGGGCCCTCGCCGGCATCGCCACCTCCGTCCTGCTCGGCTGGCTGCTCGCTCGCGGCATGGTCCGCATCGACCTGCGCGTCTTCTTCGGATGGACGGGCGCCTTCCTCGTGGTCGTCGCGGCGGGTGTCCTCGCGTACGCGATCCACGACCTGCAGGAGGCGGCCGCCCTCCCCGGCCCCTTCACGACGCTCGCCCCGATCGACCCGGCCACGGGCGCCGTCGCGACCGGCTGGAGCGCCTTCCCGTTCGGCTGGGCGTTCGACGTCACCGGCGCCATCCCGCCCGGCTCCACCCTGGCGACGCTCCTGCAGGCCACCGTCGGCTTCATGGCGCAGATGTCCTGGCTGCAGGTCGTCGCCTGGGCCCTCTACGTCGGCATCGTCGGCACCGTCTTCGTCCGCGGCCTGCGCCGTCGGCCGACCCGTAGCGCGGCGGATGCCCCGGCATCCGCCGACACGCACCCCTCCGCACCAGAACCGCAAGGAGCATGATGATCCGCCACCGCATCCTCGCCGCCACCGCCGCCACGGGCCTCGCCGCCCTGGCCCTCTCGGGCTGCGTCGCGAAAGCCGACGTCGCCCCGCAGGGCGCCCTCACCGTGACCTCGACCGACACGTCGTGCGACGTGTCGACGGCGAAGGCGACGAGCGGCACCCTGTCGTTCGACGTGACGAACTCGAGCTCGCAGGTGACCGAGTTCTACCTGCTCGCCGACGACGGCCTGCGTATCGTCGGCGAGGTCGAGAACATCGCGCCCGGCGCCGAGCGCAGCCTCACGGTGGTCGCGCAGCCGGGGTCGTACTTCACCGTCTGCAAGCCCGGCATGCTCGGCGACGGCGTCGGCAAGGCGGCCTTCACGGTGAGCGGCGAGGCGGTCGCCGCAACCGGTGACGACGCCGAGCAGAAGCAGAAGGCCGAAGACCTCTACGGCGCGTTCGTGAAAGCCCAGGTGGAGCAGCTGGTCCCCGCCGTCGACACGCTCGTCGCGGCCTACGAGTCGGGCGACGACGCGAAGGCGAAGGAGCTCTTCCCGGCGACGCGCGCGTTCTACGAGCGGATCGAGCCGGTGGCCGAGTCGCTCGGCGACCTCGACCCGCGGATCGACTACCGCGAGGTGGATGCGAAGGCCGAGGGTCTCGACTGGACCGGATTCCACCGGCTCGAGAAGGACCTCTGGGTCCCCGCGCAGGACGCGCTGAACTCCGACGGCGAGACTCCCGCCTGGAAGGACTGGGCGCCCTCGACGCCCGAGGAGCGCAAGAGCTATGGCGACCAGCTGATCGCCGACGTCGCCCAGCTCAACACCTATGTGCACTCCGACGACTTCGCCGCGGCGCTGAAGGCGCAGGGCATCGCCGGCATCTCGAACGGATCGATCGCCCTCCTCGACGAGGTCGCGAAGGGCAAGATCTCCGGCGAGGAGGACTGGTGGTCGGGCACCGACCTCTGGGACTTCACCGCGAACGTCGAGGGCTCGAAGATGGCGTTCTCGCTCGTGAAGGACTTCGCCGACGCCAAGGGCGACACGGGCAAGAAGCTCGTCACCGAGATCCAGCAGGGCTACGACGACCTCGACGCCGCGCTCGCGAAGCACGGCTCGCTGACAGCCGGATTCGTGAACTACAGTGCCCTGACGGAGGCCGACAAGCGCGAGTTCACCGACCTCATCAACGCACTCGCCGAACCGCTGTCGAAGCTCACCTCGACCATCCTGGAGTGATCACGAACGAGAAGACGGACCCCACCCTCGCGCACGACCCGCAGTCTGCGCCTACCGGACTCAGCCGGCGCGGGCTGCTCGGGCTCGCCGCGGGAGTCGGAGCGGCGGGACTTGCCGTCGGCGCGGGGGCCGGGTCGATCGCGGGCGTCGCCGCGGGGCGCCAGAAGGCGGGGGATGCCGCGGCATCCGTCTTCCCGTACTTCGGCGCGCACCAGGCCGGGATCACGACGCCCGTGCAGGACCACCTGCACTTCGCGGCGTTCGACATGATGGCCCGGACGAACCGTGACGACCTCGTCGAACTGCTGCAGGACTGGACGTATGCCGCTGCGCGCATGTCTCAGGGCCTCGACGTCAGCGCGACGGGTTCGGTGGGCGGATCGCCCGAAGCGCCGCCCGACGACACTGGCGAGGCGCTCGGGCTCGCCGCCAACGGACTCACCATCACGATCGGGTTCGGCCCGACCCTGTTCGAGACCGAGGACGGCACGGATCGGTACGGGCTCGCGGCGCGGCGCCCCGCGTCGCTGCAGAAGCTGCCGCCGTTCCTCGGCGACGACCTCATCCCGGGCCTCTCCGGCGGCGACCTGTTCGTCCAGGCGTGCGCCGACGACCCGCAGGTCGCCGTCCACGCCGTGCGGAACCTCAGCCGCATCGCCTTCGGGCGCGCGAAGCTGCGGTGGTCGCAGCTCGGCTTCGGCAAGACGTCCAAGACGACGGCCGACCAGGCGACGCCCCGGAACCTGTTCGGGTTCAAGGACGGCACCGCGAACATCCTCGCCGACGACGCCGACGCGCTCGCCGCGCACGTCTGGGTGGGTGCCGAGGACGAGCCCGCCTGGATGGCGGGCGGCTCCTACCTCGTCGCACGCAAGATCGCGATGCGCATCGAGACCTGGGACCGGCTGCGACTGTCGGAGCAGGAGCGCACCTTCGGTCGCGACAAGGGCGAGGGCGCACCGCTGTCCGGCGGGAAGGAGCAGACCGCTCCGGACTTCCACGCGACGGGCGCGACGGGCTCGCCCGCGATCGACGCGCGCAGCCATGTCCGCCTGGCGCACCCCGACCTCAACGACGGCAACCGGATCCTCAGGCGCGGCTACAACTACGTCGACGGCAACACGGCCCTCGGCACGTTGGATGCCGGTCTCTTCTTCCTCTCGTACCAGCGTTCGCCGGAGCAGTTCGTCCGTCTGCAGAAGGCACTCGCGACCGACCTCATGGCCGAGTACGTGACGCACGTCGGGTCGGGCGTGTGGGCCGTCCCGCCGGGGGCTGCGGCGGGGTCGTACGTGGGAGCCGGACTCTTCGCCTGAGCCCGGCGCGCGCGGTCAGGGCGGTCTGCGCGGTCAGCGGTCAGCGCGGTGAGGGCAGCCTGCGCGGTCTGCGCGGTCAGGGCAGTCTGCGCGGTCCGCGCGGTCAGTCGCCGAGGAACGCGCGAAACCGCTCGAGCGCTGCGGTGACGGCATTCTCGTCGACGCCCGGAGCGACGACCTCGGCGACCGGAGCGAGGTGGTGGCGCCCGACCGCGAGCGAATGCTTCCAGGTGCCGACGACGGCTCCCGAGGCATCCATCAGCACGGGGCTCACCGCGCCGTTGCGGGTCGGGCCGATCGCCGCGGCGAGGTCCGGCCCGCACACGACCGTGCGGTCGGCGTAGGACAGGTAGTACTCGTCGAACGGCGGCAGGGCGAGGATGCCGGCGGGCACGGCCGCGGGGCGCGCTGCATCTGCGACGCCGGTTACGGGCCGCGCGGCCACGTCGGCGCCGGTCTCGACGAACACGCCTTCGTCGATCTCCGCGACGCGGTCGGCGGCTCCTTCTTGCGCCGTGCGCGCGAGCCCCTGCGGCAGCCCCGCCCACCAGCGGAAGTCGGCGAGCGTGGCCGGACCGTGGCCGCGCAGGTAGCGCAAGAGCAGCTCTGCGAGCGGGTCGGCCGGTGTCATGGCATCCGTGATCCACTCGTCGGCGGCGACGAGGTACTGCTCGCGCGTCGGCGCGCCCTCCCGAGGGATGACCGGCCCCAGCACGATCACGGCGCGGCGGCACAGCGCGGTGAGGATCAGGTTGCCGCGGATGCCTGTGGTGTCGACGCCCGAAGTGCGGAGCACCTCCGCGAGTTCCGCCCGGGTGAGGCGGTTGCCGCCGCGCAGTGCCGCGCGCACGGGAGCCTCGCACCGCGCGAGCGCGTCGCCCTCGTCGAGGCCGAGCCCCCGGTGGATGCTCGCCGCCTGGCGGCTCTGCCGCTCGGCCGTGATCGAGAGCATCCACTCGAGGTCGCGCGGATCGAGGATGTGCACCGTGCCGCGCTGCGTCCA
>Ga0209922_102738_pt1 | contig 14827 bp, 10 predicted proteins | sample ThiBiot_500_biof_FD_183946 | JGI IMG/M metagenome (GOLD analysis project Ga0209922, IMG submission 183946) | Wastewater bioreactor microbial communities from Cape Town, South Africa - Thiocy_expt_500_biof (SPAdes) | ecosystem: Engineered > Bioreactor > Thiocyanate-remediating > Anaerobic-Aerobic ...
CTTCGTACAAAGATAGGTCTCAATGAGAGTAGTCTACTGTAAAAATGTTGGACATATCCGTTATTTCTATCCTAAGATATACCCATGGTAATGTGATATTAGTTAGAAAATCGGTTTCGATGGTCTTGTTTTCATTAAGAGCATTCAGTAAACCTACGATTTTTACAATAGACTACTCTCATTGAGACCTATCTTTGTACGAAGTTTCAAGTCAAAATATGAAAATAAATTTTTCCGAAAACCCTGAGGGGGACTACAGGCATTTTTATCTCAATATTTTAAAAATACAGTATCTCAACAACAACAGAGTTTGGGCAGAAATCATTTCAGAGTATATATCCACTCATTGAGTATTACTATTAACTACAATATGGATCCGATCGGAAGGTGTCACCTCAGATGGTTCCCTCGTTAGTACTTGTACTAGTACAAAACGTACTAAGTACCAGTAAAAAAGTACATTGTACTTCAGTACATTAGTACAAAGTACACAAGTACAAGTACAAAAGAAAGTTTTTGTACTACAAATTTGTACTGAGTACTAGGCTTTTTCGAGCAAAAGTACAAGGTACTGTACTTTGCGTCCGATCACTGATTGGCTCTAACTTTAGTAATGCTCAGCTTACTTTTGTGCCACTCAGCCTGAAAACGATGATATCTTGTTCTTCTGTAAGTTTAATTAGATAAGATATGTTGGCAACAAAATCAACGAGTGCATCAGAATAGATAATAATATCACCATCTTGCGCTAAATATAATTCGTGAAAGATAAGAAATGGTTTCCATAGCCAGTAACCGGCACCTCTTTTTCGTTCGAGAATGTTTCTATTGCGAGAAATAAAATTGGGATAATTATTTAAAATTTGTTTGTCTAGCATAACACATTGACGGATTCCATGTTGTAGACCCGTTAAACAATTGTTTTTCTGCTCTCTTTTACAACATCCATGAGCAAAGTTAACTAAGAGTGGATAACATCGTTGTTCATTGGTCTTTATCAATTGGCAGGAAGCAAAAGAGTTATGAAGTGTTGCAGGCATAGATAATATCCCAGCTGTATTTTCATGGTTTGATCGGAGCTTTTCAATTATAAAGAGTGCAATAATGAAAACAGTGAACTGTATGCCTAGTATCCTGGCCACTGTTTTGCCATATTTCGCTAAGGAATAGAACACTCTCAATGGTGCTCTCATTTCCAAGAAATGCTATTGGTTGTTTTTGTCATTCTTTATACAAGCCAATTCGCTGTTGTTCACATGGCGAAAGAAATGTTAAAAATGCTTGATCACTATGAAACAGACGAGAAAGATATTCTTATGCCGGAACCTAATGTACAAATAGTTGATGATAGTGTTACACAATTAAGTGAACTTAGTTTTCCGTGGCCTTTAATAAATGCACTTGAACAATCGTATAACGCTTTACGGTCAAAACCAAAGTTATGTACTGAGCTGATTTTTTCTTATCACCTTCAACTTTTGATCTTTGCTGTGATCTACATTCTTTGCATTGTTTTTGGGTCTGTCTTTCTTACGGATTGCCTTAATGGGCGCATGCTGTGCATAGCTTTTATCATTCAAGGAACGTGTGGTTTATTTGTACTGGCAGTTCATGCATGGAAAATAGTCTCAAAGTGAGCTTTTTGTTACCTAAAATTATAATTAATATACTTTAATGTTTTTATTTCTTCATTAGCTGGACATCAACGAAAATTATGGGGATATCGTCGAGACAACGTCGATCTATATGGTGTCTACTTGCATTTACTCATCTAGTTATGATATTTTGTTGTATTTGGTTTTTGCTTAGCCACATTTGGTTTTTACCAGAAATAGCAACACAATACTACGCATGCGGTACTACACTTCACCGTTTTACTCAATTGATCATTCTATCACAATATATAGTTGGTAGCTGGTTTATTTTCTCTCGAATATGGAACAGTCCTCGAGCGCTTCGTTGGATACAGAAGCAGATTCAAAATCGCTTGCAGAAATTTGACAGTGAGAATGAGCCAAGTTCTCAAGAGACGACTATCCAAAAACATAATTATAATGATCAGTTGAACTGCATTTAAACTGAATATTTTATTTTTTCCCTAAAGAAATATTAAAGAAAATAAAGGTATTTTTTCTTAGTAGCGACCATAAAGAGAACAAATATCAGAAGACTGACTCGTGCCTGTTGACTCTATAAAATTGTGCCGGATACGCAAAGAGATGCTTGTCAAAATTTTACTATACTATAGATTGGTGCGATAGGGGAAACAGCAGACTTCAAGGCTTCAAGATTTCAATGATTCAGATGGGCTTCAGACGCAAAGTCTTAACTGTCTTCCACAGAGCTCCGAATGGGCTGGGCTGGGCTGAGTTTTAAAAAGAGCAAAAACTATGGGTGGGTCCGGGTTGGGCTGGGCTAATACTACTTTCGATTAAAATATAGAAATTCCGGAAAATGTCGTATCTTACGAAATATTCGAAAGTTTCGTTTAATTTTTTAACTGGTTTAAACATTTTGAACCGAAGATTGAATAGTGATAGAGAGCACAAAGAAGAAAAAATAGAAAACTATCGAAATTATTTTTTAAATTTAAAATCTATCATCATTTACACAAAAGTCTTTTGATCAAATATCTATTTATCAACAGTCACATTGTCATTTTCTTCTCCTTCATCATTAATTTCTTCTAACTGTAAGTTTGCTTCTACTTATTTGTTTTAATCATTTTATCTATTGAATAGATGCTACTAGTTCCTTTTCTTATGACTCTCAGAAGTACACGTCCGATCGAATTAAATCTATTTTGAAACAACAGTCATCTATCTACACAGTTATTCAAAACGAAGAAACAAATTCTTCATTGTATTGGGAATGTTTCAGATTTCTTACTAAGAAACTCGATAATAGTACTCAATTTCAACGAATTGAAGGTTTTTCAAGTTGTTGTTTATGTCACTAAATATCTGTATTGTGTTATTTATAGTATTAGTATTCTCAATGAATTTCACATAAAGAATGATGAATAACTTTGGCTGGTGTAAAACAGAAAATTTTAATTACATGGGTGGGCTGGGCTGGGTTAGGTTATAACAGCCACCCATGGGTCGGGCTGTAAAATCACTTGATAGCCCATGGGCTTCTTTTCTATGGCCCAGCCCAGCCCATTCGGAGCTCTGGTCTTCCACTTGTCCTTTCTCAAACTAGATCAGGTAAGACATTCTATTACTAAGAACTTGAAGAATGATAGATTGAGTTTTGCGTGGTTGAGGGTGAGGGTGTTTTAATTATGAAACTATACGGATACATAAGGAATCATCGCGATTGATTTTTACAGATCAACTGATTTTTTGGAACTTTATGTATTATGTTAAGATTATAAACTATCATTAATTCCGTTTCTTTACTCCTCTGAAAAAAGTTCTGTTTACGAAATCTGTGTGTTACAAATTGAATTATTAGCTTTGTTTTATTTCAACAGCTTGCATGAAAAAATATACCAAGGCCCGATTTCTTATGTTCGTAATTGTTCTTTGTTTTATTTCTAATATTCTCTATTATTTAAAATTCAATGTTATAAAGAAAGCATTTATTTTTGTGCTTGCGAATATCATTGCATCAAGTCAAGATGTATTTACAATCAATGATCAAAAGCCATTAGTTTCACTTTTCGACGGGCACAATGTTACACACCTTTGGTCGCTAAAATTGGCAGATGAAATCTATGCTCATGCTGCTCATATTTTACCGTGCCGTATTGTTCATTATGGCCGTGGGCCACATCCAGGAAAAATCAATACATGTGATCAATCATCTACAAACGAATTCTCAATATTAAATACTTTGCTTGCACAAAAATGGATCTATGAACATCAAAATCCATTGAATTGCTCCAATAAACGCTTTGCTATTATTCATCAGACTGCACCGTCCGGTTTCGGATCGACTATTCATCAAATTGCATGGTCCTTAGGTATTGCATTGGGAGAAGACAGAATAGCTGTTTATAAAACACCTGGTGACTGGGTAAAACACAAGATATGACAAAACTGATTTTTATAGATAATATCTTTGTTTTAGTTATATGGCACTTGTGAATCCGCCAATCCTGATTGTATCTTTTTACCAATATCCAATTGTTCGGTTCCATCAGAAGTAGACGGAAATCGAACCATTTATATCGCTGCAGATTTCGGCTATTGGCGTAAGCCTAAGTATCCAACTATGTTTAAAAATCGATCACATAATTGGTATAGAACACAATTAGTATTTTATATTATGAGGTATAAACCGAGCATCTTAAATTATGTTCAAAATATAGTAGCTCAAAATCTTGATCCACCGTCTGTTGATCAGCATCGACCCTATATTGCTGTTTATGTTCGTCGGTCAGATAAAATACAATTAGGAGAAATGTATCAAGCCTATCCATTAAAGCAATACTTTGATCTATTCAATCGACATGCTCGACGAGCAAATATCACGACTGTCTACATAAACTCCGAGGATGAGCAGGTGTTTAATGAATTCGATCAGATTAACAGAAAAACGCAAAATTATTATAAATTAATATCAATTCAAACGACAAAAAACGTAGTCTATCGGACACTTACTAACATGTCACGAGAACAACGTGGAAAGATAGTTTTAGAATTTCTAACTGACTTATACATTGAAGCAAATGCGGATTTACATGCAGGAACATTGACATCGAATTGGTGTCGATTAGTTGATGAAATCAGATTAGTCTTAGGGAAGAAAATACCATATTATACACCGGAGAATAAATATTTAATGGATTGGTGAATATATATGTCACAGGAATACTTCAAATTCAGGACAATTTTAACTCTTCCTAGATCAAATTCAAATCTTGTTAAATTTCTATCTAAACTAGTTATTTTCTAGTGTTAATGAAAATTTTAGTTTGTTCTAGGAGAGTTTAAAATTTCAATTTTTCCTCGAAAATATTCGTACAAAGTGAAATTTTAAACGATTTTAATTCATCCTAGAATAGCTTAAAATTTTGATTTGTTCTATAGTAGAATTTTAAATCGGTCTAGATTAATATGACATGAACATCACATTTTAATTTGTACTATAGGAAAAACTAAAATATTTTCTTCGCCCAGTAAAACAATGAGGAAGAAAAAAAAAGTTTCACACATTATTTAAGTGAATGTTCTAAGAAGTGGTCCCGCACTCATTTATTTTCATGGAAGAGTTTTACAAAGTAATAAGTAAACATATTGAATCTTTGAATGAGAAATTTTGCATCAAACAAACGTTATATGATGATATTATTTTGGTTCTACGAGGTAGTTGGGGATCTCCCCAACTAAAACTTTGGACTAAGATTGGTGATGAAAATGTTGTATACGATACCAAGCTTAATCCTCCGATCGTAACATATGAAAATTTATAACGGGCGCCCCATAAAGAATGACCCTCTCAGTATTTTGGATTTTCAAGATAATTTCTCTGTATAGAAAAAATTATTTTTATCCAAAGATTCCCTGTCAATTTCTCTACAAAACGTATACCCATGTCAACTCTTTTTTAGAGATTTCAGCGTAATTACGCCGTACTAGCCGTAATAATCTATTAAAGAGACTGGCGAAAACAGTTCAATGGCACATTTAGCTTACTAGAACGATCGAGCATCAATTTGCCTATTGAACTTTTACAGCTGGGCTCGTCTTCTTGCATTGCCCAACTAAATACTTGAATAGATCAGATCGTTCAAGATTGTCCTCATCTCCACGGAATTTTTATATTTACCTCAAAATTTTAGTTCAAAATGTCAAGTATAAAGATTCTACATATCTTATTACCTGTATTCGAATAATATGAAACTCCTTAAGTGTCATAAACAAACTCTGTATAAAAGGCGATGTTTTTTTTGACCTCTGATCAGAAATCTGACTTCAGTTTTGGATTCCTCGACCTCAATAACCTAAGGTTCAACTCTACTTCGATCATTAATGGTCAATAACTATTATGTAATCAATGAATGTTGCTTTGACGTATGCGAATATTTTATTTTTATATAGTTTTTCTTAACAAGTGATAGAAGAGTAAGTTTAGTTCTAGATCTTCAAGTTCATGGTTCATGTGTTCAAATCTACCGGTAGGTATTTAGAAAGAAGTTAGTATTTAATGCTCTTTCCTTGAAAAAGTACTCGAATGACCGTAAGACTTCTTGATAAAAGTATCTTGTGCTACTCTGCTAATTCTTTTTGAAAATTCATGTACAACTTTAGGATAATCAACAATTGGCTCAAAATAGAAGTCCTTAGTGTAAATACGATTTTTTCAGCGTAGTCACGCCACAATTTGATCGTAATAGAACATATGGGTGTATCTTATTATCTTAAAAAATACGATACAATCTTCATAACTCAAAAATGACATTTCCAAAACACTACAGTTTTTTCTATTGTACTAAAATCATTTCATTATTTTTCTCTTGAGTTTTGCTGAGTTCGAAAAACGAAATATACCTCCTGATACAGTGCGAGAAGCTCTACAACCTTCAAAAGTAACTTCATCTAAAAAAGGTACCTTTCGTTGGACGGGAAATCAAAACTTCTAAACATTCTACTTTAGTCAGTATAAAAAATAATAATCTTCCCGTTACACTATTTTCTGAACACAAAATGCATATAGAGCTCTTCGTGCTGCATATTGTGACACATTTTGCTTTTTGTGTACTCAAAAAGAAATGTTGAGTACACTATAGAATCGGTCAGTGTGGTCGGCCGTCCGGCCGTTTACACGATAATTTCCGAAAGGAGACTTCGATTGACCTGAAATTTTCTGCAGAGTTTAGTCGCATAAATATCTTGGTCGAGTTCGAAGATGGGCCCGATCCGTCAAAGATTTCCTAATTTATAGCTCAAAACATAACTTTTCTCCCCTGATTTGATGGAGATTCTGGTAATTGATAGTTTTCTCTAAGCTAATATTTTCTCATAGCTGCGACAAAACTCATACTATTATACACCGTTCGATAGAGAATTTCATGCGCTACAAAATCATACGAAATAGTATAGATAGATCTATAGTGGACGAAAATTTCTTCCGTACAACACATTTTCAAAACTACCAAAAATTCGTAAATTTAGACATAATATCGGAGTAAATTGAACGTTTTTCTCATGGAATCGATACGAGTTTCTCCCACTAGATAGAACTCTTCATGTGCTATCGTATGATATCAAAACATAGTGGAAAATTTTCTCCTTCTGGTACTTCACACAAAACCAGAAAAACTCATCATATTCTGACAGTTTGTCAGCATAGATAATATGCACTTTCTTCGAATAGAAGGATCAATTTGTAAATTAGGGTCTACAACACAGTTGAAGTAGAAACAGAGATTAACATAAAATATTGACACATATCTTTCCCTCACTGTCATCTCTCAACCAACCTTCCTCACCTTTACTTCATCATCACTATCGAAATCTCTAGGGTTAACTTTTTGAAGTACACATAACGATCGGATTTCAATCCGATGTTTCCGCATTTATTTCTTTTGATTAAAGGATTGTATTAACAAACTTTCAAATAAGAAAACAGAAAACCGCGCGAATACGAAAAAAATGATTCTATGAAATTTTATCTTTTTCTTCTAACGCAGAACGCAAATGGCAGCGGCTTTATTCTATAAATTGTAATACTTTTTAAACGCCGCTTATAGGACATTTTACTTCTCGAAATAGCCGTAATTTAAAATGAGAATTATTGCAGAATAACATTCATTTTTATGATAATTACCAGTTTTGACCAAGGGATATACGGCGGACTTCAAGACTTCTAAAACCGTCAAATGATTTCGAAAGACTTAAATAGATTTCAAGAGACTTCTGTGATTCAGATGGACTTTAGATGCAAAGTCTTTAGTTGTTTCCCCCTTGAGAATATTTAAAATAATAAAATATATACGGTTTGTAGAGAATTTGACAGAGAATCTTTCGATAAAAATAACTTTTTTCTATACAGAAAAATTATCTTGAAAAATCCAAAATACTAAAAGGGTCATTCGTTATGGCGCACCCGTTATTTAAAATAACAACAAGCACCTTTACATCATTATCACAATCTTTTCAACAGTGTTTCTAATATACGTCTCGCTGCAAACAATTGACATTACACAGCTGATATTTTTGTTTCACTGAACATTTTGACTGTCGTCAATTAAATGATTATTTCATTCTAGGGAAATTATTGCAAATAAATTCCATTCAATACAATAGTAAAATTAACATACAGCATAGTGACCATCAGTTGAATAAAACTTCTCAGATAATGTTCCTAAGTGTGCCGTTAAATTTAATCGAACAGCACTGTAATAAACAGATAGCTGTCCTCGATAAGAATAATAATTCATTTCGTTGTGCCATCCACATAAATATCGACTAATACAAGGATGATTATTTCGATATAAAAATACAGCAATATCATACATTTTCAATCCTAATTCATCTGAACGTTTATAAAACCCATCACGTTGATACTCTTTTTCTTGAAGTTTAATATCGGCAACAGAAATATTCATCCGAAAAGAAAACAATTTCTCTCGATAAGTCAAACGTTCCATTGTTACTGCAGGCTCTAACGCTGAAGTTCTCTTCTTATCTGGATGTGGGGCACCAATAAATGCTGCTTGAACTTCATTCAAAACTTTCTTTATGTTACTCATACGTGCTTTACCATCTAACCAAATTATCCATTTTGCTAATGGAAATAAATGTTCACCAACAATTTTCAATGTTTCAGCTGTTTTTGCTTCTATACTAAATGGGGTAACATTTGGACCTAAATCAACTAAATCCCATTGAAGAGGTGATTTATTTGCATAGAATTTCTTATAAGCATTAATTGTTTTTGTATCTAATAGTGCGACAAAACAAAACGTTGATAGAACTTTTCCAGTTACTATAGGCAATTGATCATAGCAATTCGATATAGATGTAAATATAATTGTTTCACATGTTTGATTCCGAGAATATCGTTTTCTAACTTGATCAAAAACTGAGGGAATGGCGAAACCACATTTTAATGGTTTACTATTGAAGTCTCTCTTATTATCTAACTTTTCATAAATTTCTTCACGATCAGCAAACGAATATAGGTCACTAAAAGCACAATCAAAGGGCTTCACTGAACATCGATCAGGCACATCTGTTGATATTTGATTTGATTTTGTTTCTGATTGTAATTGTGTAAACACTCCCTGACGAAAACATTGACGACTTTGTTGGAGATATTGAGTAAATGAAAGTTGACCATGCAGATAATAAAAGTCGTTGATATAAGAAAGACGAGGTGGTATAAATTTGTTAATAATAGCTTCAGCGACTTGTGATTGATCCCACCATGTTGCATCAGCAAGAAATCGATGAGAATCATATTCAGTCAATTCGGTCAATTGATTAAGTTTTAATAGTAAGAGTAAATATCGAAGTTTGCTTTCAACTTGATTAAGATCTGTGTGAACGAAGTCTTCTTCGTATTGTACAATTAATTTTAATGTCGATATATAAAGATGTATGGCGTCTAGGTTGTGAATAATTTCACTATTTCTCTGGTAAGTAAAATCACTGTTGGTTTTTGCAAGAGAATCGAGCTGTTGATAGAAATCAGTTGCAGAAGAAGATCGTCGAGTAAAGTAGATATGATTGGAATTCATTTCAATCATTTGTTTGATTTTAGTTGAACACGTTGATTGATTAGTGATATTAACTGCTGATGAAAGTATATAGACTTGAATAAATCGATGAGTAGATTCATTGAATGTATAATGATTTTCAAATTTAGCAAGACAATTATCATTCAAATGTATTATTCGAACATTCGATAAGTTTCTGACGGTGATCCATTGAAGATATTTAAGAAATCCACTATTTTCATGTGTCCAAACGACAGAAGCGATATGCGAATAGCGAATACGTGGTTGAAAAATACCAAAGGGTAAATAATAGAGGTTGTAGCGAAGAAAATATATTATACAAATAAAAATGAGTGTTAACAAGAAGTATGTATAGTGAATACGAATTGATTTTCTCATAATTTATAAACGTTTTTCAAGAAGAGCACAATACAAGAGAAGTCACGATTGAAGTTTTGACTAAACGAAATCAATTAACAGCGCTGCCAAGAGAAAGAAAATGTCACAGTATTGATATTTGTCGTGATTAAAAGAAGTCATATTGGCATGATCAACCATCAATCCCCGTCGTATGGGGAAGGTTCGAGTTTTGAATTCGAGGATTTTAAAATTACTATTCCAGAGACCATCAGCGATAATGTTCCCTCGATTGTAGGAAGGGTCATATGAAAAAAATAGTTTGTCTGTGTCTGTGTGTTTGGGTCGGGGTCAAAGGAACATCGATTTTAGAAGTCACTCTAGTAACCAATGTTGACTGGAACTTAGTCGAACCTTGGATAATCAAGGCCGGAGAGTCAGATCAGTGGGATCAATACGTTGCGATGATATCCACAACTAGAAACAAATACTATTTAAGACTACTCGTGTGGCATAAATCCTTTAATATTCGGTAGATAATTCATTTGTTTAATCTATCATGGTGAGTGTCCGCCGATTAGATTTCGATCTGCTATTCTTTCTCTTCTTTCTCTTTCGTAACCAGAGACACAAATAGAGAGACAATCTGTAAATAAAAGCAGTGTTGTTGAGCGCATAGTATTATCGAGGAGACAGCATCGAGTAGTATTATAGAGTAGACAGTGTTTTTTGAACACGATAATTGTGTGACAAGATCGATCAATTGAAATAGATCACCACCACACATCTATAGCTGACTACTTCTCTTTGAAGTTCGAACAACTCGAATTGTTGATCATTCGGTTTCAAGCTCTCTCACTCACCTTTTATGTATCATTATTAGTCACGTGTATATTTTTATTACTCATTTTAATAAAATTATTGAGTGAACATAAGTTAAATAGATAATTCAAAACAAAACACTCGTTTATAGTGTTTCTTTACAAGAATCGTGTATAGATTCTCATCCATGTGAATTAATTTACTCTTGCCGTAAATTACTTACATAAACCAGTAATGGAAAGATATAATCTCACGCTTCGAGTCTACCAACTTTTTTTGTTACAATAGGCATTCAATATTACTTATTTGTAGAAATACCAGCTTTTAGGAACTCAATATAGCATACTAAATCGTTGGGTATATGCAATTCTATTTGAACATTTTATGTTATGACAAATGTTATTTGCCCATAAAGGTCATATATGGGAGACGGAAACGATTCTTTCGTATAGTGATTGCTTTAATTACTTTAGTGCTTATATATCAACTGAGAGCTTACGACTCAAATGAGACTTTAATGAGTAAGTGTCTATAACAACTAGAATATTGTATCCGTATTTTTTTTAGACAATGAACTACAATTTGTACCTGCAGATGTGCGTTATTCTGTTCGTAAAGGTCATAAGAAATATGAAATACAAGATTTAATAAAGTTAGTAAACTTGACGTTTCACCAAGAGGAAGATCAAGTCATAACACATCATAAAAAAGAAAGTTCTCCATCTTCAAAGCATATACACCTGGTCACTCAATGGTACCATGAAGAAAATATAGATCGGAGAAAAGAACTTGTTACCGTATTACATATGAACTTACTAAATGAAGAAATATCTAAAATATATTTTCTGCAGCCAAAAAATAAAGAATGTACACTTTGGAAGGATGTTCAAATTGTTGTACAGTTCCCATTGAATATACTACAACAGAAAGCGGTTGTTTATTATATGAATGAAACAAACGCAGATCGATTGACGATTGAAGAAGCACTAGTGTTTTCTAATGTTTTGGTGAACACTGGTTATGTTATTGTCACTAATTTAGATATTTTCTTTGACCATTCATTGATACTACTTCGAAAGCTATTTTATATTGACCCGAATACAGTATATTACCTCTCACGTTATGAAATTGATCCTGATATTAGCCTTCTTGGTTGTCAGTGTTCTGATAGCTCATATGTGGGGAGTCATGATGCTCTCATATTTATCCCACCTCTGCCTAAATCTGTAACAAAAGAACTACCATTTGAAGTAGGTACTTGGAATATTGAAGTGAAGATTATTTATGAACTAATGCAAGCAAACTACACAATTCGAAACGTATGTAAATCAATTAGGGCGTGGCATTTACACTCAAGTCAAGTTCGCAATCGACTGATGCCCTCCAAAAAGTATATTTCTGATAAACTTCTACCTTTAGTATTAAGAAGACCAGAGTTTCTTTTCAATGCAGCATCATTTCACTCTGAATTTCCCTTGTATATTTTATTCTTTACTACTATTCATTTTGTTTTCAAAACAAAATATTCCTAAAATAAAGGTCAAGGGATAACTGGCATTGTCAGTGCCTTTACAAGATGTAGAAAGGTGAAAAAGAAATTATTTTCCATCCGTCGAGAAAATCAGCGTAACTCCAGTGGTAAAAATGAAGCAAAATCATGCTTTTCCTAAGGGAGTCTATAATTATGGGACGGTACAATTTCGGTGTTGTCAGTTTTTTTTCTTTTGAGAAGAAGAGGAGAACTAAGGAATGATACAGCTAACAATACTTCCTGATGTACTATACATTCATGCTATAAACAGATATCGATCACTCATCGTAGGAATGGAATAAACGTTCCAAGTGATAAATACTTGGAGAGGGGAGGAGTGTCTATAATTTTGACAACCCCTGCATATTCATTCAATGTCCGTGCAACAGTTGTACCATGTCCTGATATTTCTCCCCATATTCCAAGTTTGCCATCATTTCCTGTGTTTAGTTGCTGGACACAATCAGGATGTCACCTTTCTTCATTAGTTCGCCATATTTCACATAGATTTTTCCTTTTTAAAACATAAAACATTGACTCATCGCTGAATATAACATTACGCCACTCGTTAATCGTTCAATGAGCATGCTGTTGGCACCATGTAACTCGATTCTCTCGATGTTTCTTACTTAACCACTGTTTTTTAGCTTGACCTTGTACTAAAATCCGAGTTTTGTTTAATAATTACGCATTGTTTTCTTCGTAACTGGATTTGGCAACGAACTGTTCAAATTCGACGTAACTTTAGCGGTGCTAAGTCGATTTTCACCTTGAATGAATCTTTTTAAATGACGTTCATCACGATCAGGAGACCTGGCTGAGTTGCTTGAAATTCAGAATTCATGGGAAACTCAAAAAATCCAAAAGTATAATGTAAATAGTGAAAAATTTTGACTCAAAATGTAGAAGAACCCAAGAGGTGATGGAATCCAAGGAGTTCGTAGAAGCTTTGTTCCTTTAGCCTCAAGCATATGAATAATCGTGCTGTGATTGTTACAATGTACCCACCGACCTGTGACGAAGTTGAGGGTGAGGAGAATAGTGGATATGTATGCACAGTAGGCAATAGAATTGTCGGAGTCTTTTAGAATTTGGATAGCAGAACAACGATTTGAGTGGTGAATTAGTTGAATGTGTTTTCGTCGTTAGAGCCCCTTTAACAGTTTGGTTCAGTTGAATTTCTCATAAATTTCGTATTTGACGCAATTGAGCTTGGTCTCTTATTTAAAATTTCGTTGCCATGTTTATATTTTTCTATTATAGACTTACGAAAATTAAATTTCTTTCTCTATGAAATTAATCACTATTCGAAAATGTAACAAACTGGAAATATTATTAATCCATGTAGTTATATTGGTATGCTTATTTATCATGAATCTTGATTTAAATAGTTCTAAATCATCATGCACATTTAAAAGGGAAAGTATGGAACTATTTGACAATTTTAAAAATTTGAATAAGCTTGAGTTTCCATTGTGTAACAAACGATCACGTAAATATGGATATCATCAAAAAGTGATTAGTACATCAGCTTATCAATCAGATCAAGATAATAAGTTGTTAACACGAAAAATTTTGGAATATGCACTTCAATATATTAATGAATCTAAATATTTGTATCCTAATTGGCGCGTACGAATTTATTATCATAATCTTCCGATTACGAACAAACGAATTTTGGATATTGAAGAGCGATATGAAAATGTAGATTTTTGTAATGCCTTAGATATTCCGTTTCTAGGTGATATAACTGCTTTTATGGCAGGGAGACTACATCGATTTGTTGCATTTACTGATCCATTTGTTGACACATTTATGTCGAGAGATCTTGATTCACCTATACTGAAGCGTGAAGTGATTGCAGTAGATGAATGGTTATCATCAAGTAAATTGTTTCATATTATGCGGGATCATCAACTTCATCATGATGTCATGTTAGCTGGACTCTGGGGAGTGAAAATTTCTCAAAATGATACTATTAGGAAAATGTTAACACAATTCTTATTTTCCAAACCTTTAATTAAATGTTATGATCCGATCGATGGCGATTTGCATTTCTTGCAGCATTTCGTGTGGCCTTTAGCACAAACAGATTCTATTCAACATGACAGCTTTCATTGTCAAAACTACTCCTCATCAATTCCCTTTGCGCAGCCAAAGTTATCAATGTCACAATTTATTGGATGCCGAAGACCTTGTCGATTGAATCAAGACCCACCCGAGTTGTGTCCTCAACAATGTTTATACCCTAAGCGAATTGACACAGTTTTATGCTAACACATCGAATACTTTTTGCTAATGAGGAAAACAACAAAGACTTCGCGCTTGAAGTTATATGAAGCCCAGTCCACTGAATGAAGTGTATTGTAGTTCTGGAAACGCCGAATGTGTGTTGTTCCTGATTATTCTTTATTTTCCATGTACTATTTTTTATCGTGTAGAGA
>Ga0209922_102745_pt1 | contig 14786 bp, 13 predicted proteins | sample ThiBiot_500_biof_FD_183946 | JGI IMG/M metagenome (GOLD analysis project Ga0209922, IMG submission 183946) | Wastewater bioreactor microbial communities from Cape Town, South Africa - Thiocy_expt_500_biof (SPAdes) | ecosystem: Engineered > Bioreactor > Thiocyanate-remediating > Anaerobic-Aerobic ...
GAGTCGTTCTTTTAGGATAAACATCGAGATTCGATTCTACTCGTCGGACCTCGACATCCGATTGCAATACTCGATCAAGCACGACGAGTTCATTCACCTGTAAATAAAAAAGAAACTTGATACCACCGAAATTCTTGCACACAATATTTAGGTAATCACTCTCGTCTCGGCCTGGTCGAATCTATCTCGTGTCGTTATCAAACAATATCGAAATGGTGTAGCCATCCGTTTAGTAATCACACCTCGGCCAACCAATGAAAGCAGTACACTTCTTCAACAAGAAATCTCGTTTCTCATACATACAAATCTTTTAAATGATCTCATTGCATTCATCGAAGGTTACTCGCAAATCGAATCGAATAATTCATCATTAGCTATCGAACGTATCTCACATGTCAATGGAAATAAAACGAAAGACACAACAGCAACGATTTCCAATGATGAGCCAACATTTATTAAACGAATTCTATCGAATCGAAAGGCACGTCGAACTTATTCATTGATTCAAGAGAAAATTACGCCACCAGCAAGTCCGTCACTCTACGAACTCACTCGACAATTTTTCAGTCGAAATTCGCCGAAAACTTTGGAAATCGATGATCGTGAGACGATATCCAATGTGCCCAATCGAACGACATTGATCACTTGGCGATCAATCGCTGATACGCAATCAACAAATCCAATTGTTCCACCGCCTGTTTTCTATCGAACTGTCATCGATGTTAAACAAAAAACAAGTTCATCAACTGAAGATGAACTCGATGTTGTCGGTAGGGTTTTGCTTTGAAATTCAAATTGACGACTAATTTCGATTGAATTAGATCTGACAGCATCCTATGGTTATTACGGAACGGTTAGTTTTCCTCTTCGACCACCGTCGCCGTTTGCCGATGGTCAACGATTCGAAAACGAAACCTATTCGTCATCGACTAAATACAGTTCGAGTCAATACAATACAAATAATAATAACAATAATAACAGCAGCAACGCAAGTTCATCGTCGGAATCAATTCGATCGGTTAGTTCATTGAAACTAACGTTCGATCGAATATTAAAACGTGACAAATCGAACAAATGTTGTCAACCAACGGGCAAACGTGTACATTGGCTTGACAATGACGAACGAATCTTGTGCTATTGCCAAGAATTTGTCGAAAATTTGAAATTACTCGTTCAAAATTCGCTTGATAATTTCAATTTTGAAATCTATATCAACAACTGTTGGCAATCGTTAGAACAACTCGAATTTCTCGTCGATTGTTCACAATTGAAACAAGCGTTTACTCGTACGATTCAGTTCGCTCGACGAAATGAAAAGTTACTTTTACTTCAACAACAAACATTCATTGCACATCTGATTTCTTGTACTGTTCTTTCTTGATGAATAAAAAAAACAACAACAAAACTCGACATATAGGTCACTCATTGAAAAGGAGAGAGAATAAGGTCAGTAAGCGGTCAATACGATGTTCGATGTGTCTGAATTGATGATCATTTGAGCTCGTAGAAAATAATGAATCGACAATGGGAAACTCAACATCAACTCGAACTACTTTCCTCACCGACAACCGTCGATTATCATCGAATCGATGGTTATTCATCGATTGTCGAAGGAGTTCGACGTATTCGACGGATCTTAGCTGGTGATTTTGATGGAGATAATCAACGATTTATTCGTGCTTGTTGTTCGAATGACATCGAAACTGTGAAATGGTTATTCGAACGGCACGATATCAATCTTAAGACAGGCGTCAATCGATCGGCTTTACACGAAGCTTGTCTCCATTCGGATGGCCAAGGACTCGTTCGATTTCTTTGTCAACACGGTGCCGATCCTAAACAACGTGATTCTCTCGGTCGTTCGGCTTTTCACTACGCAGCCAGCCATGGTCATCGGACTGTTTTCACTGAACTTATTCGTTTCATTCGAGTGCCAATTTCGACAATTATCGACCGAGAAGGTCGTTGCCCATTGATGTACGCATGTGGCGAAGGTCATCTCGAGTTAAGTCAATGGTTAGTTGAATATTGCAATGCTGATTTCGAACGATTCGATGATTACGGTCGTTCATGTCTGATCTATGCTTGTCGAAATGGTCATGCCAATGTTGTTCAATGGTTATCAACTCTAATCAGCCCTCAACCAACAAATACCGGCTGGTATCCATTACATTTCGCGTGTACAGGTGGACATATCGATGTTGTAAAAATTCTTCTTCAATCATTTCAACAAACTAGTCATCATGTTATAACAAATACCGGTCATTCAGCATTATTTATGGCGATGCGTGCAGAAAAAAATCATATTGACATCGTCAAATATCTGCTTGATAATGATTCAACAATGGAATTAACTGAACAGGATGTTGAAGATTTAAATTGCGATGAATTTCTTATTGTTTTACTTGCACAACGTCGTCATCGACTCAAACATCTCGATAGAATTCTCGAACGTTTGAATTATCCATTGTCACTCGTTCATCTTTTGCTACTGAGTGAACATGATTATTCTCGTCAAGATTTCTTTACTCTTGGACATCATCAACTATTCATTCGTGAACAACTTCGAAAACCATTGAAATTAAAATCAATCGTTCGTTGTTTATTAAGAAAATCAATCGATACAAGTCAACAAATCGATCAATTAAATATCAATCAAACATTAAAAAAATTTCTTCATTTCGAATCATTCTATTAGTATGTTGATTTACTGTTGAACAAAAATGTTGAACATTCGAGTTGTGCAAATAAAATACTCTGTAAATTAGGATCAAGATTGGTAATATTTTTCAATTCATTGCATGCACCAGGCATTCGTAGATTGAAAAATGCGTTGATTTCATTGGTTGCATTCGATGGTAAATGAGTGATTCGAAGGCCAGTTGCAGCTGCATCTAAAAGCAATGGATAATCATCCATGTAGACAGTTCGTACGCCCCATTGATAGTCAAGTTGAGCTTTAGCTGATTGACATCGAGCAAGAAGACCAATGAATGATGTTGGCATTTGAACTAAGAGTGGATGTGAAATACTTTGTGATAGAGTGATTTCGATGTTAACTGATTGAGATGTTGAAGTCGGTTGACGAAGGTAGACAATGATGGCTAATGATGAACCATCGTATGTGTAACTATTTGTTGATGAATCTTGATCATTGATTAGTTCGTTGAATGGTGTAAACGGAATTGATGCTCCATTGACACGGACATTCACAGCTGGAAAAACACCTCGAAGTTGAATTTCATAGGTTCGTGCTGATGGAAATGTTGAGAATGAACCCGTAGCAGCAGAGATCGCTAAAGAAGAAGAAAAAAACACAATTAATCATTTCTATTGAACGTATTGAAATCGATTTACCGAAATTTAAAGTAGTGCCTGAAACTGTATATTGAAATGTTGTAGTAGTCGAAGATGCTGATGAATTTTTATATGCAATTGTTGTTCCATCATCTTCGTAGATGTAACCTTTGCCACTGGCTGAACCAGCAACGAGTGTATAGAGAAGAAGACTTTGAGGAATTCGTTGTGCACGACCGATACGTTCTCGGCTCGATGATGGTTGAGGAAGAAGTGGAATAATTGAGCCAACTTTAGCATAGACTGGCATTTCATCGAGTGTAAACGATTGTTTACTTGACGGTGATGCTTGAAGATCGCCAGTAAAAAAATTGACCCATTGATTATTAGGTGGAAACCAGATTGGCCAGTTTTGGACGAGACCTGTCGAGTTACTAACCGGTTGACTGATAGGTGATGCGAATATATCCGAACCGAAAAAGTATTGATTCGAAAATGAATAAGCTTCATCATTCTCCGGATAATAATAATACATTGGCAAAACAACTGAAAGACCTGTGTCATAGGTTCGTCGTGCATTGGTATACAAATAGGGAATGAGTGCTTGTCGAAGACGAGTAAATCGAGCTAGATTATTTTGATATGGCCATGGATATGTCCATAATCGTCGATCATTATTTGCATTTTTCGTGCAATGTGTTCGAAACATGGGCGAAAATGCACCCCATTGTAACCAACGAGTGTATAATTCTGGTTCAGGTGGTAGTACATGACCGCCAAGATCATGACTCCAATAACCATAGCCAACATTAGCTGCTGTAGCTGTAAAACGTGGTTGAAACGAAAGTGTATCCCATGATGGTATGACATCACCAGAGAAACCAACTTGATATCGATGATTACCAAGACCACCCCATCGATGAAGAAGAACCGGCCGATTTTGTCCAAAATAATGATCACTAGTGAATACATAATTGAGCCAAAATGTTGGATTGGTATACGGAATATTATTCATCCAGCCTGTTTCACCTTGTTGCCAATCTAACCACCAAAGATCAATGCCAGCATCTTGAAGAGCATTGAGAACGATGGTTTGCCAGGCTGTTGTATATTTCTTATCGGTGACATTGAATGGAACATAATGACCTGTCGATGGATCGATGCCCATAGCTTGTGCCATTTGAACATATTTTTCTTCCCATGGTTGAATACCCGATGCTGGATGAACGTTAAGTGTATTTTTAAGACCTAATTGTTTGCACCATGCAAGAAAATGTTGATGATCAGGAAACAAATGTTTATCGAATGTAAAACCTGACCAACCGATACTTTCACCGGCTTGATCTTTCTTGCCTTGACTAGCTTGTTTATAGAATGTTATATGCCAATCCATGTCAGTAACGATAACATCAAGTGGAACATCATGTTGAATATATTCGGTAACAATTTGTCGTTCTTCATATTCAGCATAGGCCCAATAACGACTGAAGAAAACACCGAAAACATAACGAGGTGGTAGTGGAATTGAACCAGCAAGACGTGTAAATTCGAGCATGGCCTGTTGATAAGCATGACCATGACCGAATAGATAGAGATCTTGTTGTGCTTGTGATGGATAGAAACATTGTGATGGTGCTTGAAAACAACAACCACGATTTTGACATTCTTGTTGATCGATATTATTAAATGAACCACAATTTCGACGTTCAGCCGATGGAACAGCTTGACATGTCGATTGTTCCGGTGTTGGATATTGTTTATCAATAATCCATGACCAATTCGTGTCGTTATCAAATTGTGGATGATGTGTATCATCAACAAGTGCATAACCACGACGTGAAATAATACCATACGTACAATGAAGATCATCACGTGGTTGATTACGACAATCTAATTCTAATTTTGAATCACGATTTCCGTCTAATGTTCGTACTGTACCAAGTAGATTGCCATCGTATTCTTCGCCTGGTATAGCATTCCAAACAACAGTTTGACCTTTATCTTCATTGACAAGAATTGTAGCTCGAATATTATGTTGATTGAATGTTGTTGTTGCACTTCGAAGATATTCTAATGTAACATATTTAGTAACAATAATAAGATGAGTATCATTTCGAGTGACATTGAATGCTGGTGGTTGATCTTGAATTTGTCGAGATTGTACGAGCCATGTTTTAGCATCGACGAATTCTTTGGTTGCTGACCATTCGAGACGAATAAGTCTTGTTGAAAGAATAGTGAATCGAGCTTGTCCTTCGTAGACAATCGTCGATGGATCAGATAAAACCCTCTCGTTACCAGCTGCTGATGCACAAAAAGAAACAACAACAACGGCAAGAAGCCACATAATCATGGTTAAAAAATGAATTCTTATTGTCGAAATACTCGTGTTTTTATCATCGACAAGAACAATTAGAGATAAGCATTTTTATCTGCTGAAATTCAAGGTGCATTAAAATTTTATTATCAAAGAGAAAAGAACCGAAAATGAAAATCTAGATTATTATGTTGACTAAACACACACATACGCACACATGTGGGATTGGTTTAATTAAAAGAAGTGTTTTTTTATGATAAAACCACCAATTAATAATATCAATGTTGATAGGCTTCGCATTCGAACTGCACTGTTACAAAGATCTGTTTGACACGCATATACTTTTCCATCTTCTACTTTCCAAGTTTCACCTTGGTAAAACGTTATAGCATCACGTCTAATTGAACCATCGGATGCAACTACTTTCTAGTAAATTGACAAAAAGATCAATCTATTTCTCAATGTATTTTCACTTACAACACAGGCAATATAACGAGAACCATAGTTATACTTGAAAAGAGGAGAAGAAGTATCATCACTGTATTTAAAAGGATCTTGACAGGATGTAGTCATACAGACATAGCAAGTAATAGGATATCCTATGTTGATTAACGCTGCGATGAGTAATATATAAACCAATAGTTTACCAGCCATAAAACGGCTCCTTCAAAAAAATTTGTCTTCACCCATAAAAGAAATGAGCAACGGTTTTTATATATGCCACCCACCTACTTTATTTCGTCAGAGTTTCGCAGTTTTTAAACATTTTCTAGCTAGGATCGTTTGGATCGACAACCCACGATAAAATAATGTGTATAAACGATTGAAAATGTGCGATTTTGCGAATTTATATACTTTGCAATCATAAACCTGTTTTGACGCATTATATTACCGTAGATTGTTTGCTTCGATAGAATACAGAGAGTAAAAAGATCTTTTTGCTAATTTTGATTGCTTCTAGTTGATGAAGATAAGAGAATTTACTTTTTAAAACTAAAAGCTGCTTTCTATACAGAATAGAGTAATGTATCCAAAATTTAACCGAGTTTATTTTCTATTTTTATTTGTCATAGTGCAATATTACACGATTTTTTTTCATTTATTCATCAAACTTATGTAAAAAGAAAAACAAAGTTTTGTGCGTTCGCACGTTCGATAAATTGTTGGTTTCGTTTTTCAAGTGCACGATAAAATATGATTATAAAAAAGGTGTTATATACGTTGTACATTCATAAATCCTTTCTCCGTTTATTGGAGCACGGCATAACCAGTCAGATCTAACCCATCTATTAGACAAGCCATTGAACAGAGCAGGATCGATAGTGTGTCAAATGAAAATGGTTCGGATGCTGCAATACATGAAATTTCTCTCTTAATAAAAAAAAAACCCCGAAATTACGTATGTTTTGACTATATTTGAGATGAGCATTTTTGTCGGTTGAAATTCAAAGTGCATCAAATTTTATTATCAAAGACAAGAGAAACGAAAATGAAAATCCAAATTATTATGTTCACTAAAAAAACAATCTAAACACACATATATGAAATTGGTTTGATTTGGTTTAATTAAAAGAAGCATTTTTTGATGATAAAACCACCAACTAATAACATCAATGTTGATAGGCTTTGAGTTCGAACCGCACTGTTACAAAGATCTGTTTGACAACCATATGCTTTTCCACCTACTGCGTCCCAACTTTCACCATAGTAAAATGTTATACCACCACGTGTAATTGTACCATCAGATGCAACTACTTTCTAGTAAATTGACAAAGAAATTAATATATTTCTCAATGTATTTTCACTTACAACACAGGCAATATAACTAGAGCCATAGTTATACTTGTAGAGAGAAGAAGTGTCACCACTGTATTCAAAAGGATCTCCACATGATGTAGTCGCACAGACGTAGCAAGTAATAGCATATCCTGTGTTGATCAATGCTAAAACAGTTTGCCATTATTCTATAGTTCTATTAAAATGCTACACTTACATGCGATGAGTAAAGCAGAAATCAATAGTTTACCAGCCATTTTGTGGTTCCTTCCAAAAAAAATTGATCTTCAATTGTAAAAAAAAAGAGCAGCGATTTTATATATGCCATCCGCCTACATTTTTTAGTTCCGAATTTCGTATTATTTTAAAAAATAAAAACATAGTTGAGCAATATGAAAAAAACTCTCATAACATCTTTTGCCACTTCCTTTTTTCTTTTGTGTATTTCTTAATGTACTTTGTTGAAGTGTTTACTGAGGCACTTATAAGGAGTTTTTTGTCGGACTATAAATTATGGAACGAAATTGCATTCGACTACTATTTCAATTTTTTCATCATACAGGTTAAATTATACAATGAAGGGAACAGTCAAGTATATTCTATTGGCAGTTGTTGTTGTTGCACTTTTCATTAGTCAGCAATCGAATGCAGCAGAAACAGTTAACAATGGTGAGTACTTCTTCTAAAATTGTATAAAATGAAATCACTTCCTTTTTTTTTGTCTTTCAAAGATGAAAATAAACTCTTATTTGTTGCCAAGGAATTAGGTGCCTTGAAAGTTGAAGGTAATGGACAAAGATTTGCAAATGATTTATCGAATGCAGCTAATCAACTTGGTCAAAAGAAAACATAACATCTTTTTTTTGCATACAAAGACACTTCATTCATCATATTTTACTCCTGATTAAAACTGAAATTTTTTCGTTTTTCTTTTGAAAAATAAATAGAGATTAAATCAGCAAAATGTATATGAATATTTCGGATGATATGTAGTGCCACTTATTTCGAAACAGATTGATTGTGCTTGTGAAGTTTGAAATTCGAATATCGAACCCCAAGTATTAATAAAACGTTGATTTTCACAACGAATTTTCATTGTATGAACGAAATCCGATACGATCGTATCGCGTGTTTGACCAGCCGAAATGACACCTGTGTCTAATTGTATCGAACCGAGATCATCAACTATATTGTAATAGCATCGTGCGAAATAAGCACCGGTTGATGTAACAGATATTTTCATACAACAACATCCAGCAACTTCAAAACAAAAACAAACTATTCACTGAATAAAATCTTGTCTAGCTTACTGAGAAAAGTGATGAATAGAATCGATTTTAACATATCGTATTTTTCGACCTTTTTGAAATGAAAATGTCCTGGTCTATCTTCGCGATTAGTGATATTAAATAGTATACGTTTTTCACACCTGTTTCATTTTCATTCGTTTTCTTTTTGTCTTGCACTCAAGTTTCGAAAAGAAAAAGAGCATTTACGTAAATAAAAATAACCGATCACCATAGGACGGTTTTGTTTCTTTGTTAAACAAAACAAACAAAGTAAAAACAATCATGAAAACAAAACAAAAAAGACTAAGCTTCTTCAGTTGTTGCTGAACGTAATCGAGGAAAGAGTCGAGATGCTGCTGGCGACATAGCACCGGCACCAAATGGAAGAGGTGGAAAATCGACTAAAATCGGCTGTAATGAATCACCGAAAAGTGGATTCATTGGCGATAACATCGATGGAAATCCTGCTGATGATGGTAATCCTGGACCAAAAGCTGATTGTCCCATCATTGATGCGAATGGTGAAGGCATATCGTTTGGAAACATTGATGGTGGTAATCCGGGACCAAAAGCTGATTGTCCCATCATTGATGCGAATGGTGATGATAGATCATTTGGAAACATCGATTGCATACCAGATGCAGCTAACAACGAAGCAAGTCCTGCAGATGAAGGATCAGCTGGATTCATCATCGGTGAGAATGGTACTCCGGGAAGGACGGATGGAAAAGGCGATGGAGTAAGAACTGATGCTGGTGTAGGAGCTGCTCCGGATGTTGCTGTTTTTGAAGCAGTTGGTGAAGGGGTACCAGTTGCTGGTAGTGGTGATGGGGGTAAAACACCTGGTGGTGGTAGCATTGATGGAGGAAAAACACCACCCATTGGTGGAATACCAGATGCCATAGCTGATTGAGCTAATAATGCTGCAAGAGCACCTGGTGGTAAACCAGGTGGAAACATTGGACCAGCCATTGGTGCTAGAAGAGAAAAAATGTGATTGTTTTTTTTTCTTCTATTGAATAAATAACTAACGAGGTGGCATAAATGGTGATAAAAGTGAGCTGAATGGTGTTGGAGTAACTAAAGAAAAATAAAAAAGACTTGAAATAAAGATTCAATTAGAATCAGAAAACCTACTCGGACAAAGATCAGATGATGGTGGAAGTAAATCACAAGGTAAAAGTTCAAGACCAGGAGCAGCACATTGAGTTTTAACAGCTGAAATTCAAAATAAATCGACATTAAACATCAACTAATGACAAACATACCTCGACAGAATGATTGGCAAGGAGCAACCGGTCGTGTTTCGTATTTAGTTGGACATGGTGGAAAAAGTAATGGACAAAGTAAAAGACGTAATGAACGTATACAAACAGGATTAGCTGATGCTGGTGACATGGGTCCAAGTATTGTGCCTAAAACTTGAGCGATTTGCCATCGTTCACTATGTCCGAAAGCATTTGGTAAAGCATATCGAGCTTGTGGTACAGCACCGCAAAGATCAGAAAAGAATGGATATTGTGGATCGAGTAATGGAAAACAATTTGGACCATGGCTAAGATATGGACCTGTTTCATATGCACTTGGTGCTAATCCGTATGGTGACCATTCATCATCATCATCATGAATTGATGGTCCACGTGATCGTGAACGATGGCCGTTTGATGATGAGCCAAAGTGTGAAGATTTATCACGACGATTTGATGAACCTGATGATGAATGTTCATGATGATCATTTACACGATTAGTTTTTTTCTTAGTGATTACTGCAGCAACTTCACCGTCATCTCTATCATCGTTACTGTCTACAAAAATACAACGAAAGAAAAAATTATGTTAATACAAATAAATAATTTCTTTCTTTTACTTTTTCGGTTCGATGATTCTGCAGCTATGAATTGTACAGCAATCACAAGAAAGATTACGGCTAAAAACAATAATTTATTCTTCATCTTAAATCGCAAGTTAAAAAAGTGAAAAATTCTAGATCTTTTCAGTGTATTTATAGATGCACTCCTCTCCCCTGAACGTATACATAGCACGAGAACGCAAAAGAATACTACGATTTCGTTATCTCGAACTGAAAAGAAAAAGAAAAAAAAGTCTGGCACCTCGATGAAATTACGTATACAAACAACGAATAAATACGAATTCGTGCAAAGATTATGTATGAGGTATAATCGACTCACTAGACAAAAAAAACCTGATAAAAACACAAAAGAAAAATGTCGACACCGATGGCACCACGTTTTTCGATTTCACCTTATTTTGTTAACTATGATCCAGCTAAACCGGCGCCTGTCATAACGAAAACTGTCGAACGATTATTGTCCGAAGCGGGTAGAATTTCATTTGCATATCGACAATTCTATTCTATCGTTTTCTTTTGTTTTTCGAGGTTCGTTTGGTATCTATCAAATCTCTGTTTTTCTCTTGCTCGGTCTTCTCGCCGTCATTCCGTCAATGGTCGGTTTTTCCTATGATCTCAATGTTGGCACGCCTAATCATCGTTGTCGTTTGCATACAAACGATACCTATGAAGTTCCATCACCGGAATACGAATATTTTCTCAAACAATTACCTTCATCAGCGCGTAATTACGATCGACAATGTACAATGTTTAGAAATAATTCATCAACAGAACGTGTACCTTGTCAACAAGGTTATATATTCGATATGAAAAAATATGGCGATACACTATCGATCGAACTTGAACTTATTTGTGATAAATTTCATTTACGTGCATTAACACAAAATATCTATTCGGCAGGTGCAGCTGGCGCATTACTAACGGGTCTTCTTTCGGATCGATGGGGCCGACGAAAAACAATCTATTTACTCGTCTTAATTTTATTTTTTGCTTTGAATATTATGCAATTAGTTTTCTATGCACCGAAATATAAACTTCAAATATTTATTTTTTGTCGATTTTTTCAAGGTTTTGCAATAACATTTCATTCCGTTTCGTTAGTTCTTCTTTTGGAATTAACCGGACCAAAACGACGTGTCCTAGCAGCGAATATACTCGCATATTCATTTGCTCTCGGTCAAATTCTTCTTGCTGTTGTTGCTCGACAATTTAAAAACTACAAATTAACCTATTGGGCATTGAATATCTATGTTCTACCGTTTATATTCATTTATGTATTTCTGCCTGAATCACCTCGTTGGCTTGTTCAACAAGGTCGTATACGTGAAGCACGAAAAGTTTTAGAACGCATGTTTACAATTAATCGTCGACCTTTAAATGATCGTTTAGAACTATTCTATTCATGTTTACCAACGGATTTTCTTGCAGCACGTGAAGCTGAACAACATCGACCAACATATTTCAATGTTTTAAAACGACTATGTCGTTCGAAACTAATGCGTAAACGTTGTTTACTTTTAATTGCTGTTTGGGCTGTGGCCTTGTCAGTTTATTTAGGCATTAGTAGTGCATTGCCTGTACTAACAGATCGAATTCCGCATGAATTATTTATTGCTGGTGCTATTTGTGAAATGATTGGTCTTGGAGTTTGTCATATTCTTGCATCTTTAGTTGAACGTCGTCGACTTTTAATTATATTCTTTGTTTTAACAGCACTTGCTGCAGCTTTCATACCACTCACTTACGATCAACAAAAATATGGTAAATAAAACAAAACAATCTTTTTTTATGCTCGATTTTACTTTTAGTCAGTATTATTTTTGCGTTATTGGGCAAATTAACAGCATCGTCTTGCCAATTATTAATCGTTGTTTATACAACTGAATCCTATCCTACAGCTCTTCGTTCGACTGGCGTTGGTCTATCGGCATGTATTACTCGTCTTGTTGCAATGTTAGGTCCACAATTATCAGCAACACAATATTCCGTTTGGTTTCCATTACCCTATGTTGTCTATTCATTAGCATCTTGTTTAGCTGCTCTCGCAGCTTCACAATTGCCATCAATACGATCGCCAATGAAACTACCGGAAACAGTTCATGAAATTGAAAAACAACATGTACATACGACACCGATTGTCTTATCACCTGCGAAAACATTAGATCAACGACGACCTTCATCGGCTTTAATACGTGAATTAGGTGTACCGAAAGAAAAGCCACCTACAGACACACCATCGATTCTTGCTTTACCACGATCGTTTCCTCGACGACATTCATCAATATTCGGCCTTACTCAACAAGAAAATGGCAATGCTCGTTTACCAACAATTACTGATATGAGTGAAGATGAAGTTATACAAAATTTTTGACCTTTGTTCTTTCTTTTTGTCTTTATTTGTGTTTTGTTTTTCGTTTGTAGGATGACAACAAATCAAACGAACCGATTCAACCTTCGATTATATCGCGTATCAGCTCATTGCCAGCAGGTTTATTTAATCTACGTCGTCATAGTAGTAGTTCTGCTCGAATACAAGGACTCTAAAACAATTTTTAGCTTTGACACCAGTTTCAATATGAATAATTCAATCATTTTCTCAAGCATATTTCTTCCCATTATAGTTCATCTGTTTTTTTCATCTCCATATGCTTGGTTGTAGGAAAGCCTACACGAAAAAAAAAATCATTATATCAAACGAAAAAAAAAATATGTGTGGATATAAAAATGCGTCTGACGTTAATTACCCCTCAATCATTGAAATAGCGAAAGCGATAGGCGAATATATATATAAATGTTAAAAAAAATAATAAGATATTTTGCCTGACTCAATTGCAAGCATATTGCTTAAAATAATCCGATGCTAAATTTCGGATTCGTATTTTCAATATGTTGTTTTTTTCTCTCTCGTTTGCCCATTCATTGCAAAAATATTTGTGGCTTTTTTTGTGTTCTGGATATGCGCGTATGCATACCTCTTTCAAAACGAAAGAAAAAAATAAGAAAATATTTCATAATGAGCAACCTTGAGTTAATAAGTGTCTGTTTTCTATAATCAAATAGGCGAACCAATGAAAGAGAAAATGAAAAAAGAGAGAACAAAAACGTAATGAAGCGTAACAGAAATTCAGAGGTATCTAACGGCGTCGCTGTATTTCTCTCCATCACTGTTTATATTTATATTGAATGTGAAGGCAAACATTCTTTATTGATAAGTCACCGTTTTGAATATTCGTTGTGTATCAATTGCAAGTATCTATACACTCTATACCTGTGTGTGTGTTTGAAAGACAAACTTACAGTTTAAAAGAAAACGAAAAAACACAGTAAAGCAATAAGGACAAAACACACATCCATTATCAAGACTAAAAATGGCCACGAATACAAGTGGTAACGAACAAGCAACTGTCGATACAGAGCAAGTCATTACTATAACTGACCCGTCTAAAGTAACGATCGAACTCCTTAGTGGAATTGGTAGTGCTAGTGCTGAAGCAAAATCTTCTGTAGCAACAGCAAGTAATGCTAACGATATATTACAACTTGTACAAACAGAATTAGTGTCGTCGCAACAAACGGTCACTCTTAATGAACCACAAAAAGTAACAATTAAAGTGGTTAAAGGTACTGGTGAAATTACATCGTCATCTCCAATACCAGTTAAAGAAATTACGGAAACACAAGCAACGCCAGCATCTGAAGAAAAAAAAGAGGAACCACAACTCGCAGCTTCATCATCAACGCCAGCCGATGATCCAGTGTCAGTAACAACGACAACGACAACATCAGAAGAAAAGACAGAAGAAACACCAGCACCGGCTGCAGATGAAAAGAAACCAACCGATGATCCAGTGTCAGTAACAGTAACAACAACAACGACATCGGAAGAAAAGAAAGAAGAATCTGCACCAGCACCAGTTGCAGATGAACAGAAACTACTTGTTGATCCAGTACCAGTAACAATAACAACAACGATAACGACATCAGAAGAAAAGACAGAAGAGCCATCGCTTGCAGCTCCGACTTCAACACCAGTTGATGACCCAGTGTCTGTAACAGTGACAAAGTCTGAAGAGAAGAAAGAAGAAACACCAGCACCTGCTGCAGACGAACCGAAACTACTTGTTGATCCAGTACCAGTAACAATAACAACGACGACAACAACATCAGAAGAAAAGACGGAAGAACCATTACTTGCAACTCCATCAACAACACCAGCTGCCGATGAAAAGAAACCAGT
>Ga0209922_102746_pt1 | contig 14784 bp, 16 predicted proteins | sample ThiBiot_500_biof_FD_183946 | JGI IMG/M metagenome (GOLD analysis project Ga0209922, IMG submission 183946) | Wastewater bioreactor microbial communities from Cape Town, South Africa - Thiocy_expt_500_biof (SPAdes) | ecosystem: Engineered > Bioreactor > Thiocyanate-remediating > Anaerobic-Aerobic ...
TGGCGGTGCTGCCGCTGGCCACCTGGTTCTGGGTGCGCACCGCGCAGGAGCTGCCCAGCGTGATCGCCGCGGCCGGCGGGCCGCGCCAGCGCGCCTGGGACCTGATGGCCGACGTGGGCTTTCGCCGCCTGCTCATCGTCAACTGGCTGCTGTCGTCCTGCTGGGACGTGCACACCTTCGTCGTGCCGCTGCTGGGCTACGAGCGCGGGCTGTCGGCCTCGGTCATCGGCTCCATCCTGGGCGCGTTCGCCATCGCGGCGGCGCTGATCCGCGTGCTCATGCCGCTGGTGGCCGAGCGCCTGCGCGAGGCCACCGTGGTGACCTGGGCCATGGGGATGACCGCGGTGCTGTTCGCCGTCTACCCGCTGCTGCCCACGGCCCTGGCGCTGGGGACGTGCTCGGTGCTGCTGGGGTTCGCGCTCGGCTCGGTGCAGCCCATGGTCATGAGCCTGCTGCACCAGATCACGCCGGCCCACCGCCATGGCGAGGCGCTGGGGCTGCGGCTCATGGCCATCAACGGCTCCAGCGTGCTCATGCCGCTGCTGTTCGGCTCGGTGGGCCTGGGCTCGCGCGTGGCCTGGCGGCTGGGGGACCGTGGTCAGAGTTCGTAGAAGGCGCGGATGATGCCCCAGGCCTCGGCCGGGTCGTCCGTGTAGTGGAACAGCTTGAGGTCCTCGGGCGAGACCGTGCCCTGCTCCACCAGGGCCTCGAAGTTGATGAGCCGCTTCCAGAACGCTGTGCCGAACAGCACGATGGGCGCGGGCTTGGCCTTGCCGGTCTGCACCAGGGTCAGCACCTCGAACAGCTCGTCGAGCGTGCCGAAGCCGCCGGGGAACAGCACCAGGGCCTTGGCGCGCATCATGAAGTGCATCTTGCGCAGCGCGAAGTAGTGGAACTTGAACGACAGCGCGGGGGTGATGTAGCGGTTGCCGCTCTGCTCGTGCGGCAGCGTGATGTTCAGGCCGATGGTGGGCGCGCCGGCCTCGTAGGCGCCGCGGTTGGCCGCTTCCATGATGCCGGGGCCGCCGCCCGTGCAGACGTACAGGCGCTCGGCGGGCGGGCGGCCCAGGCTGTAGTCGGCCACGTGGCGCGCGAACTGGCGCGCCAGGTCGTAGTACTGCGCGTTCTTCACGGCGCGCTCGGCGCGCGCGATGCGTTCGCCGTCGCCGCTGGCCTGCGCCTCGGCAAGCTGCTGGGCCGCGGCCTCGGGCGACACGAAGCGCGCGCTGCCGTACACCACCACGGTGTGCTCGATGCCCTGCGCGGCCTGCTCCAGGTCGGGCTTGAGCAGCTCCAGCTGAAAGCGTATGCCGCGCGTTTCGCGGCGCAGCATGAATTCGGGGTCGGCGAAGGCCAGGCGGTACGAATCGGGGTGCAGCGGGTTGCCTGCGACGGCGTAGTTGTGCAGCTCGGCCCAGGCGTTGGCCAGGCGGCTGTCTTGGAGGTCGGTGTTGGCTTGCATGGTTGTCGGTGTCGGAGAAAGGGACCCGGCCATGGCCGCCATGGAAGGCGTTGGCGGCGGCGCGGGCGGATGGCGGAAATTTTAGTCGGATTGGCCCGAAGCGCTTGTATATCAAGCGCTTGCAGCTACTCAAATGATAGTTTTCAGGTGGGGCAGAAGCAGGGGCAGGCTGCGCAGCCCGGCCCAGGTCAGGCACAGCGAGCCCGCCACGTGCACGGCGCACACGCCCAGGGCCAGCGCCAGGCGCTGCTCCAGCAGCAGGGTGACGACCTCGGCCGAGAAGGTGGAGAAGGTGGTCAGGCCCCCCAGGAATCCGGTGATGAGCAGCATGCGCCACGCCGGGTCGAGCTGCGGCAGGGCCTGGAACAGCGCCAGGCACAGGCCGATGAGATAGCCGCCGATGAGGTTGGCCGCCAGCGTGCCCCAGGGCAGCAGCGAGCCCTGGGTGTTGAGCCACAGGCCAAGCCGCCAGCGCGCCAGCGCGCCGACGCCGGCGCCCGTGAAGATGGCGAGAGCGTGCAACATCGGCGGCATTGTAGGCAGGCGGGTCAGCGCGGGGCGATGCGCTGCCACGCCTGCACGGCTGCCAGCGCGGTGTGCATCTGCACGGTGTGCGCGAAGCGGAAGGCGTCGCCGCACACGGTCTCGTCCGGAAACTCGGTGACCAGCGTCACCGGCGCGTCGTGCGCGGTCTGCGTCTGCATGCAGGCGATCCCGTGCAGCACCTCGAAGGGCAGCGGGCCCGCGTGGCGCTCGTAGAGCGCGCGCTGGCGGGCGTTGAATTCGGCCAGGCCCGGCACCTGCGCGAGCCGGGCGCACACGGCCTCGAGCAGCGCGCGGGCCGGCTGCTGCCAGCCGGCGTGGTGGCGCAGGATGAGGAAGAAGCCCTTGGGGCACATCCATTGCTCGAAGCCGCGCGGCACGTAGCCCGACAGCGGCCGCGTCCACTCATGGGCGGGGTAGCCGTGCAGGTTCACGTGCAGCTGCGCGCCGGACAGGGACAGCGCGGCCTGGCGCGCCTCGCGTTCGAGCAGCGGCGCCGTCTCGCGGTACTCCACGTCGTCGCCCAGCGCCGTGTAGCGCGCCGCGTGGTGCATGTGGCCGGCGTGCAGGGCGCACAGCTCGCCGTGCAGGGCGTAGCCATCGGGGTTCTCCAGCGCGATGAGCGCGAAGTGCGCGCCGTCCTGCCGGCGCAGCGCCTCGGCGGCGCGCAGCGCGCCGACCACGCCCGAGGTCTCGTTGGCGTGCTGGCCGCCGCTGATGAACACGGGGCGCTGCGTGCCGGGGTGGTAGAGCCCCCACACGGTGCGGCCCTGGCGCGTGGGCGCGCTGAAGCGCCGGCCCGGCCAGGACTGCAGGACCTGCGCGATGCGCTCGGGCGCGGGCGCCCTGTCGAGCGACTCCAGCGGCTGGCCGGCCGCGGCGCGCAGCCCCTCCCGGGCAGCGAGCGCGTCCTGGGCCGCGGCGTCGAAGGGCTGCAGGCTGACGCGCACGCGCGGCGCGGCGGCGCCCGTGCGCACGTCGGGCACGATCTGGCCGGGCTGCAGCCGCCGGTCGCCCACGGGGCGGCCGCTGTGCTGCTGGAAGAACTCCAGCAGCGAGAAGTACAGGTCCTCGTGCAGCGCCTCGGCGGTGCTGATGATCTCGCCGGCCCAGGCGATGGGCTGCTCGAACCCGGGCAGGTCGATGCGCAGCAGCAGGCGTTCGAAATACGGTTCGCCGGGCGGCCAGGGGTGCTCGCGCACGGCTTGCACGGCATGGTGGAAGGCGCGTTCGAAATCCGTGCACACGGCGATGTCGAGCAGGTCGGCCGCGCCCGCCTGCGTGCCCGCGCGCAGCCAGCCGCAGGGCGAGAGCGCGGCCGTGCCCGTGGTGTCGGCGTGGGCGCGGTTGGGCGCCCGCACGCGCTGCTCCAGGCACTGGCCGTCGCGCAGGTGCAGCTGCACGTCGTACCAGGGATCGGCGTCGCCGCGCGGTTCCAGGCGCAGCGCGTCCTCGCCCAGCAGGGCCGCCAGCGGGTAGGCCTCCAGGCGGAAGCGCTGCTGCGGGCCCGTCGCGGGAACGGGGTAGCGCACGTGGGCCGCTGCCAGCTGCTCAAGGTCCACGTGGTCGATGAAATGCTGCACCAGGGGCTTGTAGGCGCTGTGAAAGCGCGCATGCACGCCCACGGCCGCCAGCTGCCGCTCGGCCGCAAGGCGCTCGGCCCGGCCCTCGAACAGCCAGCCCTCGACGTGGCGGCCGTGCCAGCGCGGCTGCGAGAAGCGCCGCACCCAGGCGTGCAGCGTGCGCTCCAGCGGCAGGTCGAGCAGCGTGGAGGCGGCGTTGGCGGCGGTCATGGCTGGCCCCTAGAAATCACGCACGTGGTCGTCGGCCGTGCGGCTCAGGTTGGGCGGCACGTTCTCGCCCGTGCGCCGCGCGCGGAACAGCGCGGCGCGCATCAGGAAGATGTTGGTGACGGGCACGGTGACGGCCACGAACAGGGCGATGAGCAGCGCGTGCAGCGCCAACCCGTCGCCCATCACCGAGAAATACACCAGCGTGGCGTGCATGATGCACCAGCAGCCCAGGGTGGCGATGATGGCGGGAGCGTGCACGCGCTCGAAGTAGGTCTTCAGGCGCAGCAGCCCGAGCGAGCCGAGGAAGGCGATGGCCGCGCCGGCGAGCACCAGCACCGAGACGGCGATGTCGAGCCACAGGGGCAGGGCCTGCGGGGTCATTCGATCACCTCGCCGCGCAGCAGGAACTTGGCCATGGCCGTGGAGCTGGCGAAGCCCAGCAGCGCGATGAGCATGGCGGCCTCGAAGTAGTTGGCGCTGCCGTAGTAGATGCCCAGCGCCAGCATGAGCAGCATGCCGTTGAGGTACATGCAGTCGAGCGCCAGCACCCGGTCCTGCGCGGCCGGGCCCCTGAGCAGGCGCGCCAGGCATAGCACCATGGCCGCCACCAGCAGGAACAGGGCGATGGGCAGGGCCCAGGAGAGTATGGGACTGGTCATTCGAAGATCTCCATCAAGGGGCGCTCGTAGCATGTCTTGACGTGGTGGACGATGGCCTGGGGGTCGTCCACCTCCAGCACGTGCAGCATCAGCATGGAGCGGTCCAGCGACAGCTCGGCCCAGGCCGTGCCGGGGGTGATGCACACGATCATGGCCAGCACGGCCAGGCCGTTGGGGTCGCGCAGCTCCAGCGGAATCTTCACGAAGTCGGGCGGGTGGCGGCGCGTGCGCGGCAGCAGCAGGAAGCGCAGCACGGCGATGTTGGAGCGCGTCGTGTCCACCATCACCGTGAAGCACAGCCGCACCACCGCGCCGAAGCTGCGCACGCGCACCTTCTGCGGGCGCAGCTCGTGGAACATCAGGGGCAGGCCCAGCGCCAGGACCAGCGCCAGCAGCACGTGGCCGGCGCTCATCGACCGGTTGAGCAGCAGCCACATCACGAACAGGCCGAGCGAGACCAGCGGCGCGGGCAACAGCCTTTTCATCATTGCACCGCCCCTCCCGCCTGCACCGCCGCCGCCGCGGGCGCGGGGCGGGGCGCGGCCGACATCACGGCGCGCACGTAGGTGCCCGGCGCGTGCAGGGCGTTGGCCGTGGCCGTGGCGAAGCGCATCACGCCCTCGGCCTGCAGCGTCAGGGCCACGCAGGCGCCCAGCAGCACGGCGATGGGCAGGCCCTCCAGCACGCGCAGCTGCGGCATGGAGCGCTCGGGGCTGGCCCAGAAGTGGCGTATGCCCGAGCGCGTGAGGGCCATGTGCCTATCATGAGCGCCAGCAGGGTCCAGCCCACCGGGCCGGGCCGCGTTCCGGCCGACGAGCCCAGGCCCAGCGGGTTGAGCAGGGCCGTGAGCATGGCGAACTTGCCGATGAAGCCCGACAGCGGCGGCAGCCCGGCGATCACCAGGGTGCACATCAGGTAGGCCAGGCCCATGAAGACGGCGGAGGCCGGGATGACGCGGCCGACCAGCACCTGCTCGTCGTCGTCCAGGTTCAGGCCCGCGGTGGGCACCAGCTCGGGCGAGAGGAACGGGGCGTCGTCGTCGCTCTCGTAGGGGGCCAGCGTGGTGCCGTCGTTGCGCCAGCGGTCTATCAGGTCGGCCAGCAGGAACAGCGCGCCCACCGCCAGCGTGGAGCTGGGCAGGTAGTACAGCAGGCCGGCCGTGAGGGCGTTCTGCCCGAAGCCCGCGGCCGCCAGCAGCGTGCCCGAGGACAGCACGGCCGCGTGGCCCGCCAGGTGGGTCAGGCGCTGCGAGCCCATCATGCCGATGGCGCCGAAGGCCATGGTGGCCATGCCGCCGACGATCAGCCACAGGCTGCCGAACAGGGCCGAGGCGCCGGCCTCCGTGCCGAACATCAGCGTCCACAGGCGCAGCAGCGTGTAGACCCCCACCTTGGTCATGAGCGCGAACAGCGCGCCCACCGGCGCCGTGGCCGCGCTGTACGCGGGCACCAGCCAGAAGTTCAGGGGCCACATGGCGGCCTTGATGAGGAAGGCCGTCGCCAGGATGGCCGCGGCCGCGTGCAGCAGGCCCCGGTCCTCGGCCGAGACATGCGCCATGCCCTGCGCCAGGTCGGCCATGTTCAGCGTGCCCGTGATGCCGTAGAACATCGAGGCGCCGATGAGGAACAGCGACGAGGCCGCCAGGTTGATGGCGATGTAGTGCAGGCCCGACTGCACCCGCGCGCGCCCCGAGCCGTGCAGCAGCAGGCCGTAGGACGCGGCCAGCAGGATCTCGAAGAACACGAACAGGTTGAACAGGTCTGCCGTGAGGAAGGCGCCCGAAAGGCCCATGAGCTGGAACTGGAACAGCGTGTGGTAGTGCACGCCGGCGCGCTGCCAGCGCGCGCCGGCGAACAGCACCGAGCACAGCGCGACGATGTTGGTGAGCAGCAGCATCAGCGCCGACAGGCGGTCGAGCACCAGCACGATGCCGAAGGGCGCCGGCCAGTTGCCGGGCAGGTACACGCCCATGCTGGCCGGCGCGCCGGCCTGGTGCGTCCACTGCAGCAGCGCGATGGCGACCAGCAGGCCCGCCAGCGTGGACAGGACGCTCAGGCCGAACTTCAGGCGCTGCTGCTCCTCGCGCAGCAGCAGCAGGAACGCGGCCGTGAACATGGGCAGCGCTATGGGCGCCAGCATCAGGTGCGGCATGGCCGCGGCGGTGAGCTCGGAGAGATGGCTCATTGGGAAACCTCCGTGCTGCGCACTGCGGTGCGAGCCCCCTTCGGAACGGCCGGGCGGGGGCTCATGGCATCTCCTGCTGTTCGCGCGCGTGGGTGCCGTCCACGTGGTCGGTGCCCGATATGCCGCGCGAGGCCAGCAGCACCACGAGGAACAGCGCCGTCATGGCGAAGCCGATCACGATGGCCGTGAGCACCAGGGCCTGGGGCAGGGGGTCGGCGTAGTGCTGCAGGTCCGGCGGCACGCCGGGCACGAGCACGGGCTCCTTGTCCACCGCCAGGCCCAGGCGCCCCATGCTGAAGATGAACAGGTTGACAGCGTAGGACAGCAGCGACAGGCCCATGATGACCTGGAAGGTGCGCGGGCGCAGCAGCAGCCAGACGCCCGAGCCGGTGAGCACGCCGATGGAGATGGCCAGTACGATTTCCATTCAGCGTTGCTCCTGCATGTCGTCGCCGCCGTAGGAAACCACCGCCGCCATGGCGAGCTGCTGCTCCTCCAGCAGGCGGGCGTGATGGCGGTGGCTGCGCACCGACTGGTGCGCGATGGCCGTGAGGATGAGCAGCGTCGCGCCCACGACCAGCGAGAACACGCCCATGTCGAAGAACATGGCGCTGGCGACGTGGATCTCGCCGACCAGCGGCAGGCTCACGTGGGCCGTGTGGCTGGTGAGGAACGGATAGCCCGCGACCAGCGCGCCCAGGCCCGTGCCCAGCGCCAGCAGCAGGCCCCAGGCGATCCAGCGCCGCGGCAGCAGGGGCAGGTGGGCCTCCACCCAGGTGGTGCCCGAGATCATGTACTGCAGCACCAGCCCGACCGAGAACACCAGCCCGGCGACGAAGCCCCCGCCCGGCTCGTTGTGGCCGCGCATGAACAGGTAGAACGCCACCAGCGCCGTGAACGGCAGCAGCAGGCGCACCAGCACGGCGGGCACCATCAGGTAGCCGACGGCGGTGTCGCTCGCGTGGCGCGGGTTCAGCAGGTCGGTCTGCAGGTCGGCGGGCAGGAAGCGCTGCTGCTCCGGCAGGTCCATGGCCTCGCCCGCGGGGCGGAAGCGCCGCAGCAGCGCATACACGGTGATGGCGACGACGCCCAGCACCACGATCTCGCCGAAGGTGTCGAAGCCCCGGAAGTCCACCAGCATGACGTTGACCACGTTGGTGCCGCCGCCCTCGCTGAGCGCGCGCTCCAGGAAGAAGGTGGAGGTGCTCTGCGCGAACGGCCGGCTCATCATGGCCAGCGCCAGCCAGCCCATGCCGGCGCCGGCGACGACGGCGAGGAACAGGTCGCGCAGGCGGCGCGCGCGCGTCAGCGCGGCGCTGGCCTGCAGCGCGGGCAGGCTTTCGTCGCGCTTGGGCAGCCAGCGCAGGCCCAGCAGGATGAGGATGGTGGTCACCACCTCCACCGACAGCTGCGTGAGCGCCAGGTCGGGCGCCGAGAACCACAGGAAGGTGATGGCGGTGCACAGGCCCGCGCCGCCCATGAGCGCGAGCGCCGCCAGCCGGTGGTACTTGGCCTGCCAGGCAGCGCTCACGGCGCACACCATGCCCAGGGCCCACAGCAGCACGAAGGTGGGCGACAGCGGCAGGGTGCCGCGTTCGCCCAGGTACATGCCCCGCGTCCACAGCGGCATGGCGGCGCCCGCGAGCGCGACCAGCACCAGCCACAGCATCTGCCACTGCAGGCGCCGGGTGGACAGCAGGCGCCTGCCGCCGCGCCCCAGCAGCGTGAGCCGGGTGAGCGCGGCCTCGAAGACGTGGCGCCCGCTGATGTGGTGCATCAGGGGCGGGGCGCTGATGCGGCCGCGGTCGCGCTCCCGGCGCAGCAGCAGGTACAGGGCCGCGCCGCCCACCAGGGCCACGAAGCTCATGACCAGCGGCGCGTTGATGCCGTGCCACACGGCCAGGCTGAATGCCGGCAGGTTGCCGCCTACCACCGGCAGCGCGGCTGCGTCGAGGTAGCGGCCCACCGACCAGGCCGGAAGAATGCCGACCACCAGGCACGCGCAGACCAGCAGCTCGACCGGCACGCGCATCCAGTGCGGCGGCTCGTGCGGCTCGTGCGGCAGGTCGGTGGCCGGCGGGCCCCAGAACACGTCGACGATGAAGCGCAGCGAATACGCCACGCTGAACATGCCGGCCACGGTGGCAGCGGCCGGCAGCAGCGTGGCGACGAGGGGCGCGGCGTTGATGAACACGGTCTCGGCGAAGAACATTTCCTTGGACAGGAAGCCGTTGAGCAGCGGCACGCCCGCCATGGCCGCGCTGGCCACGGTGGCCAGCGTGGCGGTGATCGGCATCATGCGGCGCAGGCCCGACAGGCGCCGTATGTCGCGCGTGCCGCTCTCGTGGTCGATGATGCCCGCGGCCATGAACAGCGACGCCTTGAAGGTGGCGTGGTTCATGATGTGGAACACGGCGGCCACGGCGGCCAGCGGGCTGTTGAGGCCGAGCAGCAGCGTGATCAGGCCCAGGTGCGAGATCGTGGAGTAGGCCAGCAGGCCCTTGAGGTCGTCCTGGAACATCGCGGCGTAGCCGCCGATCAGCAGCGTGGCCAGGCCCGCGCCGCCCACCAGCCAGAACCAGGGCTCGGTGCCGCCCATCACCGGCCAGAAGCGCGCGAGCAGGAACACCCCGGCCTTGACCATGGTGGCCGAGTGCAGGTAGCTGGACACCGGCGTGGGCGCCGCCATGGCGTTGGGCAGCCAGAACTGGAAGGGGAACTGCGCGCTCTTGGTGAAGGCGCCCAGCAGCACCAGCACGAGCGCGGTCAGGTACAGCGGGTGGTCGCGCACCAGCTCGGCCGCGCCGAGCACGCGGTCCATGTCGTAGCTGCCGACGATGTGGCCCACGACCAGCATGCCCGCGAGCAGGCACAGGCCGCCCGTGCCGGTCACCGTGAGCGCCATGCGCGCGCCGCGGCGCGCGTCCTCGCGGTGGTGCCAGTAGCCGATGAGCAGGAAGGAGAACAGGCTGGTCAGCTCCCAGAAGAACACCAGCTGGATGATGTTGCCCGACAGCACCACGCCGGCCATGGCGCCCATGAAGGCCAGGAAGAACGAGAAGAAGCGCGGCACGGGGTCGGCCGGCGACATGTAGTAGCGCGCGTAGAGCACCACCAGCGAGCCGATGCCGAACACCAGCATGGAGAACATCCAGGCGAATCCGTCCATGCGGATGACGAGGTTCATGCCCAGCGAGGGCAGCCAGGCGACCTCCTGGTGCAGCACCCCCCCGTTGGCGACGTCGGGAAAGCACAGCGCCACCTGGACGGTGCAGGCCAGCGCGACGAGGCCCGCCAGCGTGGACTCGGTGTTGCGCGCGTTGGCGGGCAGCAGGGCGGCCAGCAGGCTTGCGATGAAGGGAAGGGCGATGAGCAGAATCAGGGGCATCTGCGCCTGATTCTAGGGGCAAGCCGCTTGCCACGCGCTATGAAAACCAGAGTGGATGCCAGGCATTGGGCCGGCCTTTGGTGCGAAATCAATGGCCAAGCGTCTTGCCCGGTGGTGCTTCTTGCGGCGCGTAGCTCGCGCCATCCACGGTCAGCCCCTCTTCCGACAGCCGGGCCGCCGCTGCCGGGCCTATGCCCTTGACGCGGGAGATCAGGTCGCGCCAGTCCTGGAAGCGCCCCCTGGCGCGCTCGGCGAGGATGCGCGAGGACAGCGCCGGGCCTATGCCCTTGATGCCGTCCAGGTCCGCCTCCCGGGCGCGGTTGACGTCCACCGCGGCCAGCGCCGCGCCCGCGTGCAGCAGGGCGGCCAGGCAGAGGGCAGGCAGGAGCCTGTTCGCCATCAGAGCTCCTCGACCCGGCGCGCCGGATAGCTGTCCCAGGTCTGGCAGCCGGGGCATTGCCAGAAGTGCTGGCGTGCCTCGAAGCCGCAGGCCGCGCAGCGGTAGCGCGTGAGCGGCTTGGCCGCCTGCTCCAGCGCGCGCTGGATCTGGGGGTGGAACTGCTCGTGGCCCAGGGTCTCGCCGGCCAGCCACTTGGTCGCGGCGACCAGGGACGGCTCCTTGTCGAGGTGGCGCACGTACCACTCGCGCCCCGCCCCGGGGGAGCCGTCCGTCGCTGCCTGCAGCGACACGATGGCCTCCAGCAGGTCCAGCGACGGCATGTCCTGGTAGTGCTGCTGCAGCAGGGCGCCGGCCTGCTGCGCGCGCCCGCTGGCGAGCGCGGTCTCCACCAGCAGCGGCGCGGCCAGCGCCAGGGCCGCGGGCGCGCTGTCGGCCAGGGCCTGCAGCGTTGCCAGGGCGGCATCCGGCCGGCCCATGCGCTGCTGCAGGCGCGCCATCTCGATGCGCGCGCGCGGGGCCTGCGGCGCGGTGGCCACGGCCCGCTCCAGCAGGGCCTGGGCCGCCTGCAACTCGCCGCGCGCGGCCAGGGGCAGCGCCTGCTCGCACAGGTAATGGGCCTGGCGCGTGCTGAAGTCGCCTTGGCTGGAGGCCTGCATGCGCTGGGCGATGTCCGATGCCTGCGCCCAGTCGCGCGAGCGCTCGTAGATGGCCAGCAGGGCCATGCGGGCCTGGGCCTCGAAGGGCGTGCCCTCCAGGCGGCGCAGCGCGTCCTCGGCGCGGTCGAGCAGGCCGGCCTTCAGGAAGTCGAGCGCCAGCGCGTGCTGGGCGCGCTCGCGGTCGGTGCGCGAGAGGTCGCCGCGCGAGAGCAGGTGCTCGTGCACGCGCACGGCGCGGTTGTATTCGCCGCGGCGGCGGAACAGGTTGCCCAGGGCGAAGTGCAGCTCCGTGGTGTCGGGGTCGTTCTGCACGGCCTCGATGAAGGCGTCGATCGCCTGGTCCTGCTGTTCGTTGAGCAGGTAGTTCAGCCCCTTGAAGTAGGCCTTGGGCGCGCGCCGGTTCTCCTCGCGCATCTGGCGCAGGTCCAGGCGCGAGGCCAGCCAGCCCAGTCCGAAGGCCAGGGGCAGGCCGAGCAGCAGCCAGGTGGGATCAAATTCCATCGATGGGCGTCTGGGGCATGGTGGGCTCGGCCGGGGGCTGCGCCGGCGCGGCGGGGGCGGGCTCCTGCGCGGCGGCCTGGGCGCGGCGCGCGGCGCTGCGGTGGCGCCACCAGCGCGGCACCATGCCCAGCACGCCGACGACCACGCCCAGCGTGAAGGCCGAGAGCACGATCAGCACGGCCGGCGCCGTCCACCGGGTGCCGAAGAAGAAGTGCACCGTGGCGTCCTGCTGGTTGTTCAGCGCGAAGGCGAACAGAGTGAAAAAAATGGCTGCCTTGAGCAGCCACAGGAGGTATTTCATGTGTCTCCCCGGTGATGGGCGAGATTCTACGGGCTGCGCTCCCCTGTGGGCGCCCGGCGCCGGATATCAGGGAAAAATGGCCGCAGCGCCCGCCAGGCAAGCGCTGGCAGCTATGGTTTTGACGGGTGCCGCGGACCGCCGCGGCCCGGAATGAAAAAACGCGGCCGGGGGCCGCGTTCTGCCGTGTGGGGCGCGTGGCCCGGCGGTCACTCCACCTTGGCCTTGGCGCGCAGGTCTTCCTGGAACTTGGCGAGCTTCTGCTGCTGCAGCTGCTGGGCGATCTGGGGCTTGACCTCGTCGAGCTTGGGCAGCTGGGCGTCGCGCACGTCGTCCAGGCGGATGACGTGCCAGCCGAACTGGCTCTTCACGGGGGCCTGCGTCATCTTGCCCTTTTCGAGCTTGACCAGGGCCTCGGTGAACTCGGGCACGTAGCTGCCGGGGTTGGCCCAGTCCAGGTCGCCGCCGCGGGCGCCGGACCCGGGGTCCTTGGACTGCTTCTTGGCGATGTCCTCGAACTTCGCGCCCTTCTTGATGGAGGCGATGATGGACTTGGCCTCGTCCTCCTTGGCGACCAGGATGTGGCTGGCCTTGTATTCCTTGCCGGCGTTGGCGGCCACGAACTTGTCGTACTCGGCCTGGATCTCGGCGTCGGTCACGGGGTTGTTCTTCTGGAAGTCGACGAACAGCTCGCGGATCAGGATGGTCTGGCGCGCCAGCTCCATCTGGGTCTTGTAGTCGGCCGTGCCTTCCAGGCCGCGCTTTTGCGCCTCCTGCATGAAGATCTCGCGGGCGACCACTTCTTCCTTGATCTGGTTCTCCATCTCGGGGGTGACGGGACGGCCGGCACGCTCCACCTGCTGCTTCAGGGCCTCGGCGCGTTCCTTGGGAACGGCCTTGCCGTTGACGATGGCGATGTTTTGCGCGGCGACGGGCAAGGCCATCGTGCCCAGCATGGCGGCGGCCACGAGGCCGGACAAAAGCTGTTTCTTCATTGGGAATCCACGGATAGAAATGGGTTTGCGGGCAACTGGCACGCAAGCCGTTGGAGTCTGGCGGTGTCAGAGAGTTTCAATGGCGATGGCGTGCGCGCCATGGTCGATGAAAATCTGTAGCGCATCATACACAAGCCGGTGCTGCGCCACCTTGCGCTTTCCGGCGAACAGGGGGGATGCGATGCGCACGCGAAAGTGCGTGCCGAAGCCCGTGCCATTGGCGCCCGCATGCCCTTCGTGCTGCCAGCTTTCGTCCAGCACTTCGAGCCGGGTGGGGGCCAGCGTCGCGCGCAGGCGCTCGGCCATGGCTTCGGCGGTGACGGAGACGGGGGGCGTTGCGGTCATGGTTGTGCGTCCTCGGGTGCGGCGTCGCCTTCCTTCATGTGGCGACTCAGGAACAGGGCCTGGGCGATGACGAAGGCGAACATCAGCCCCAGGCCGCCGAACAGCTTGAAGTTGACCCAGGTGTCGGTGTCGAAGCGGTAGGCCACCCAGAGGTTGAGCAGGCCCATGGCGGCGAAGAAGGACGTCCAGGCCCAGTTGAGCTGGCGCCATACGGGCGCGGGCAGCTCGATCTGCTTGCCCATGAGCGACTGGATGAAGTTCTTGCGGAACACCAGCTGGCCGACGAGCAGCGTGCCGCCCATGAGCCAGTACAGCACGGTGGGCTTCCACTTGATGAAGGTCTCGCTGTGCGCCAGCAGCGTGGCGCCGCCGAACACCACGATCACCCCCAGGCTGAGCCACTGCATGGGCTCGACCTTGCCGTGCCTGACGTGGATGTAGGCGATCTGCGCCACGGTGGCGGCGATGGCCACGCCCGTGGCCACGTAGATGCCCCAGACCTTGAACGCGGCGAAGAACAGGATGATGGGGAAGAAGTCGATGAGCAGTTTCATGGCGCCGGGGGGTCGAAGTCGAGCGAGGCGGAGTTCATGCAGTAGCGCAGGCCCGTGGGGCCCGGGCCGTCGGGAAAGACGTGGCCCAGGTGGGCCCCGCATTGTGCACACACGGTCTCGGTGCGCAGCATGCCGTGGCTGCGGTCCTCGATCTCGCGGATGGCGCCGGGCACGGCGCGCCAGAAGCTGGGCCAGCCGCAGCCCGCGTCGAACTTGGTTTCCGAATCGAACAGTTTGGCACCGCAGCAGATGCAGCGGTAGCTGCCGTCGGACCAATGGCCTTCGTACTTGCCGGTGAACGGCCGCTCGGTGGCGGCGTGGCGCGTGACCTCGAAGGCGCCGGGCTCGGCGCCCTTCTCGCGCAGCAGGGCCTGCCATTCGGCGTCGGTTTTCTGGATGGGGTAGGTCATGAGGAGCAGCTGATGGAGATGGTGGACGCCCAGTCGGGCGGAAAGCCGGCATGGGCCTCGTGCCCCGGATGCTCGTCGAATGGCCGTGCCAGCAGCTTCTGCAGGGTTTGGAGTTCGGAAAAGTCGCCGAGTTTCGCGGCGCGTATGGCCTGCTCGCCCAGGTGGTTGCGCAGCACGAAGCGCGGATTGGTCTTGAGCATCAAATCGGCCGCAATCGCTTGTCCATCAAGCGCCAGCAGCTCTTCATAGGATAGCAGCCAGGCGTCGAAGGCGGCGCGGTCGGCGAACAGGTCGCGCACGGGTTCGAAGTCGCCCGCGGCCACGGCGTGCGACAGGCGGCGCCAGAAGATGGGGTAGTCCACGCGGCCCGCGGCCAGCAGGCGCAGCAGGGCGTCGACCAGCGCGCCGTCGCCCTCGCGCGGCTGCTGCAGCCCGAGCTTGGCGCGCATGCGCCGCAGGAGTTCGGCGACGAACGTCTCCTCGTAGGTCGAGAGCGCGGCCCGGGCCGTCTCCACCTCGCCGACCAGCGGCAGCATCGCCTGCGCCAGGCACAGCAGGTTCCACCAGGCCACGCCGGGCTGGCGGTCGAAGGCGTA
>Ga0209922_102753_pt1 | contig 14751 bp, 11 predicted proteins | sample ThiBiot_500_biof_FD_183946 | JGI IMG/M metagenome (GOLD analysis project Ga0209922, IMG submission 183946) | Wastewater bioreactor microbial communities from Cape Town, South Africa - Thiocy_expt_500_biof (SPAdes) | ecosystem: Engineered > Bioreactor > Thiocyanate-remediating > Anaerobic-Aerobic ...
AGTTATTGACAGTTATCTGAGATTATTCAGAAGACATTCTTTTTTATCATTACTTTCTTAATCTGCATTCGTACATTGAACTTAAGCATATCTTTTAATTCTTTTTCAAAGAATGGAGTCCCAAGCTTTTGAATTATCATAAATCTTTAATAATCTGACAGAAAAAAAAGAAGTGCATGTAATTTTAGAATGATGTGTGTTCATCTGAAAATTGTCAACGAGTAGAAATTTTGATTTAACATAACATAAATGGTAACACTAACTACTATTCTTGGAATTACTAATTATTCTCTCATATTCATAGCTATCGGAATTTATATATTTATTTTAATTAAAATTAAACGTGCTCGACAAAATCGACAAGATGTACCGATACTACTTCTTTGCAATACTTGTATTGCTGTACTTGTAACATTAATAGTCAGTTTTGTTATGATTATTTCAAGTTTAACGAACGGTTTTCTAACATACAATCTTAGTTTTTGTCAGATATGGGGTTTTCTATACGATATTTTCGAAGGTTCGATCTATTATAGTTATTGTCTACAAGCATTCTATCGTTTATGTCGAATTGTTTTCTATCAGAAAAGATTTTTAATCAATTTTTCTTTGTATATTAAAATCATCATAGTTCAATGGTTATTTGTATTTTGTTTGACTTTACCAGCATTATTCTTATACTATGTTCAATTACCCACAGAACAATATTGTCTTGTTTCACATTCAGATATTCATGGATCAATGTATTTGATTTTTACTTTGTATTTCATTCCACTGATATCAATTGTCCTCATGTACCTATGGATAACATCATTTATGAGACAAACATCACAAGCAGCAACAGCAATTATTCCAGCACAACAACGACAACGAAATATACGAGATTTGACAATCATTCGGCGTCTACTTGTATTAATATTACTTTTAAGTATATTGCGTTTTCCAACAATTATTTTTATAATTCATGATTTGATTATTGATGAGCTATTTTCTTGGGCATATACAGTCGTTAGTTTGGTTACATCGATATGTTTAATCATGGTTGGATTTATAACAACGCGAAATACGCCACAACTTAGAAGTAATCGATTTGATGTCATTCATGTTCATCCTAATCAAATTGGGATACTAAGAGCAGCTTGATGTTTTTATAAAGCCCCATCTATATATTTACGTTTCTTTTGTTCTTTTATCTATGACGTTCGTTTTTTACTTTTTTTATATATGATGATGCATTTAACCAATCCAATGACTCTGGATACAATCAATGATGAAAAATATAATTTAAAGTCGGTGGCTTTAGATTACGCTAAAAAAGCTGGAAGTATTGTAAAAGACAAATGGAATGATAGTTCAACAACTACAAAAGCAGCTATTGTTGGAACAGGAGCTGCTTTAACAGCACCATTGATTATTATACCGGTCTTGGGTGCAGTTGGATTTACGTCGGCTGGTGTTGCAGCTGGTAGTTTAGCAGCATCGATGCAAACATCAACAACAGCAGCTGGAAGTTTATTTGCTCTTGCACAATCAGCTGGAGCAACTGGTACTTTAGCTTTATCAGCTCCTATAAGTGTAGGTCTTGGTGCTGGTGGTGTAACTCTTGCACTTAATCAAAACAATTCTAACGGTAGCAATCAAAATATTGAAGGTGAACAGAAATATAACATTTACTTATTATTATCGAAAATTTGATACTGTCTATTTCAATGTTTGCCATAGAAATTGCATGATTTATCAAAAGAAAATAAAACTTCATATATAGGATACTTAGGATGTTCGCTTGCCACGCAAACTTTATTCGAAATCAATTCACGCTTCTATGCATTCACACGAGATGAAAAAACACAAGATCGCATTCCAATAGTAGGAGAACGAACAAAGGACGTCATATAGAAAGAGAAAAAAATATAGTTCGTTCTCCTAGCAAAAGAAAAGAAAAAACATATTTTGATGTTTTTTGTTTCTTTTTATGTCCATATGCTAAGTAATAAATCAATACGGTTTTTAGATTTTGCTTTCAGATAGTTAGAAATAAGAACATATACATTCGATTTGATAATATGGCATCTGATTCGACGGATGGAAGTAATACGAAGAGTTTTTTCGAAAGAGCATGCGACGTTAATTCCTTATTTATGAATTATGCGACACAAGCTGGAAGTGCGATGAAAAGTACAGGTAATGCTGCAAAAGACGCTTGGCAAGAAAGTTCCACAATTACAAAAACCGCTATTGCTGGAACAGGAGCTGCTTTAGCAGTACCATTTACTGTTATCCCGGCTCTGGGTGCAATTGGATTCACGTCAGCTGGTGTCGCAGCTGGCAGTATTGCAGCATCGATGCAAACAGCATCAACGACCGCTGGAAGTTTATTTGCTCTTGCACAGTCAGCTGGAGCAACTGGAGCAGTAGCTGCATCGACTTCTGCAGCTGTAGGTGTTGGATCGGGCCTTACTGTAGGTGGTATAACAGCTGCAATGTATCGAACAAAATCTGGTGAATCAAACGAAACTATGAATAAATAAGATCTTTTATTTTTATTTTTTCTTATAAAAATAATAAACGTTCGATTTATATAAGAATTCTCTACACCTATGCCATCTATACTACAATGAAATTTTTGTTCGTTACTTTTTTTTTTTCTTTGATTCTTGTGTGTCAGCGATGTCTTTAGTTCTAGTTTGTTGGGTTTAATTTGATTCTTTTCTTCATATATAACCGAAATCATTAGAGAGGAAAATTTTCGTCAGCTAAGTGGTTCGATGGCTGGCCTCTTGTATGTACGAACGAGTGACAGATGTTTGTTTCTTTCTCGTCGTTCTTTCTATGATTTCACAACAGGAAATTAGAATAAATGACGACGCAAAGAAAAAAATTTGTTTTCATTTTCTCGCTTGCTGATCTCTAACCAATGACGTCACACGCTACTGGTGAAGATAGTTCAACGAATTTTTTTGAGAGAGCACGCGATATAAATGCCGCATTTAGGAAATATGCTGCACAAGCTGGAGAAAACATAAGAAGTACAGCCAATACCGCAAGAGACAAATGGAACAATAGCTCTACATCTACTAAAGCTCTCGTCGTAGGTATACCAATCGGCGTAGTAGCACCACTTGCCATCATACCTACACTAGGTGCAGTTGGATTTACGTCGGCTGGTGTTGCAGCTGGTAGTATTGCAGCATCGATGCAAACATCAGCAACAGCAGCAGGAAGTTTATTTGCTCTCTGTCAATCTGCTGGAGCAACTGGAGCAGTAGCTGCATCAACTTCTGCAGCTGTAGGTGCTGGATCTGGTCTTACTGCAGGTGGTATAATGGCTTTAATCTTTCGTAGAAGACGTAATAATTCAAATAATAACAGCCAACCGTCTTCAACTGAAGAAGAGCCAATTGTTATTAATGAACAATTAAACGCAGAAGAACATGAAGCTGAAGAAGAAAATCAAGAACAAAATATTTCGTCTGATGTATCAACTGAAAATATTGACCAATTGGCTCATATAAATTAAATGACGAAGAAATAAACATATGATCTCTTCATATTTAAAAAAAATGTATCATCAAGTTTTCCGAGTGTTTTCGATGTTTATAACTACGACATAGTCTACTTATTGTGTTGTCCGTTTTGTTTTCCATATAATCACATATAAAAATGTTAGTATTAGAATTTTTGCTTGTCTAAAATTATAAAAACAAACGTTTTTTTTTGTTGTCGTTGTCGTCCATCTTTAATCAAAGAAAACTGTACGAAATTTAAGAGAAAGAAAACAAAAGTAAAATGTCATTATATTTTCATGTTTGTGCAGGCTAATGCACAACACTATTCACACAGTTATGTATTGGAAATGCAGCCGAATCTGTATGAGCTTCTCTAGCATATTGAGTCAATTGTGCAACAATATCAGGATGTTGTTTCGATACATCATTAGTTTCGCTAATATCTTCATGTAAATTATACAATTGATAAGGTTTATCAACACTGAAACGAACTAATTTCCAAGTTTGCCATCGAACAGCATTACCCCATGTGAAATTTGTACAAAATTCAAAATAGATATATTCATGTTTCGGTTGAGCTGTTCGATTGTTCATCAATAATGGTACAATGGATAAACCATCAATTGCTTTGGGTAATTGTTGAACACCAGCTAATTCAGCAAGTGTTGGAAGAAAATCTTCAAACGTTGTGATGAAATCTGTTGTCGTATTTGGTTCGATCATATTTGGCCAACGAATGATCTGTGGAGTACGAACTCCACCTTCATACAATGAACGTTTAAAGCCTCGCAATGGACCAGTACTATTAAAGAATGTATACGAATGACCACCTTCATTATGAGCACCATTGTCCGATGCAAACCATACTAATGTATCATTATCAATTCCTAACTGTTTAAGTAACGCCATTAATCGTCCAAAATCTCGATCTAAATAAGAGCTAATCATCGCTGCATGATCTTGTTCAACAATGGGCCATGTTGTTCCATTGAATGGTTCATTATTAGGTACCGGTTCTCCACTTTCAATTACTCCGAACCATCCACCAGCGTGTGGAAGAGTCCATGATAAATACAAGAAGAATGGTTGTTTCGTTGGATTTCGTGTTTGATTTGTAATCCATTCGAATGCTTGATGAGTAAAAAGATCATGCGTATAATTACACGTCCATGGTTGATTCATACATCGATGTCGTGATGCACCTTTATTCAATGGTAATGGTATTTCATTTTCATTTTCCAATACATAGTCAGGATAGTAGTTATGTGCTAGATTTTGATTTGTAACGCCATAGAAATAGTCAAAACCATGTTTTCGTACCCAACCAGTCGTATTTAAATCACCTAAACCCCATTTACCGACTAATGCCGTAGAATAACCAGCCGATTTGAGTACTTGAGCAACAGTTGTATCATTGGGTTCTAATGGCCAATCACTGTCTTGAAAACCTTTATTACCTCGAATGGTTGCATGTCCAGAATGTTTTCCTGTCATCAAAGTACATCTCGACGGAGCACATACGGGAGCACCAGCGTAACTATTAAGAAATTTTAAACCTTCGTGAGCAAATTTAAGAATATTTGGTGTAGCAATTGGCGGTTGACTATGTCCTGCCGGTATAGCACAAGCATATGGTTCGGTTTCACAATAGCCCAAATCATCACCTAAGACCATAATAATATTTGGTCGTTGTTGAGACTCAACTGGTCTCGTTCCATAAACAACGATTATCAAAAACACGCAAAGTAGATGCATTTTTTTTCTCTTTATTTTATTATACAACTAACGAGCATTTAAATACTCATTTTCTTTTATTTCTTATCATAAAATAAAACAAAAATGAAGGTGTAACCAAATGTTTATTTAGAACACATCTTTTCGAGTATAGGTAAAGAAAAGATTGAATTATAAATAAATATTCATTAGTACCATCTGCCGACAGAAGAAAATGCATTTATTATTGTTCTTTTTTTTAAAAATATAAATCGATGTGCATAAGCATAATATCTATCATATCGTTATTTTGAAATGCTGAAAGGATTACTGTATTTATCAATTTTGTTGATCTGTTCTTTAACGACAATCAACGGTAGATGTCATAAAAAAAAGCAAATTGTTTCAATTTCAAGTGGAACATCATTTGGAAAATGTATTGGTTATTGTCGTCGATCAATTAATATAACATCGAATCCATATCAATTATTAGCCATTAAAGAACCAAATTATCCTCAACCTTCATATCCAAATGTCGAACAACAAAATTCCTATTCATCTCAACAATGGAATCAATTAGTTAGTCTTGTCGATTTAAAACAATTTCGATTATTAAATGAAACAATTGGCTGTCCCGATTGTGCAGACGGTGGAGCTGAATGGATTCAAATCGATTGGCCAGATATCAATAAAAAAGTTACATTCGAATATGGACAATCAATTGAAAATTTCGAACAATTTATCAATCAATTAAAACAACTTAGAGAACAATATGCAAATAATCTCTAAGAAAAAGAATAATAAAATCCTTTATTTGATCCTTATTGCCAATATGCAACAAAATTATAATTGCCTGATGCAATTCGAACTGACATTACACCTGTCGATTCATCTTCATACACATCCCCGAATAAATTTTTCTCGCCTCTCATCCAAATGATCTCGTCATTACACATCAATTTCACACACTGTCCTTTTTCAAGTAATCGATCGAATGATACAATTGCTTCAGCATTGTTCGGAATCGATGTTGATAGCGAAAGAACATCTTGTGATACACGAGCCCATTGTACTCGAACCGATCCTTTGATTGTAACAACTTCCGTATCAACTTCAGCAAGAAGAGAAGGATCATATGACATTCGAGGATAGATTGTAATCGTTTCGAGAGCATTCAATTCAATACCAGCAACATATCGATAGAACCATGCGCCAATCGTACTAAACATATGATGATTCAACGAACTACGTGCTCCTTGTGGTAATGTATTCCATTGCTCCCAAACAGTTGTCGCATTTTGAATATCATTATTGGACATAAAACCATACGATGGATAGGATGTACTTTGTGCAAGTTGCAATGCTAGATCATGATGTCCTTCTTTTGAAAGAAGTGGATACAATGCATTGACACTCACAATACCACCAGTAAAATAACCTGTACTAACAATATTTGTAACTAAAGATTTCAACACTTGAGAGCGAAGTTGTTCAGGTACAACGCCTGGTAAAGAAAGTGGAAGAATATTCATTGCTTGACTACCATCAACATAGGCGCCTAATGATGTATTGTAAAATACACGATGATATTCTTCTGCTAATCTTTGATAGAGTTGACTATATTTCTCAACATTATCTGTACGATTTAATAATTTACTCATATTAACAAATGTATTCACATCACGAAGATAAGGATACGAAGAAACCAATGATTGATTTGCAGTTTTATTAACTGGTTCCCAATCACCCCAATGATGAAAGAAATTAGCTAATCCTGTTTGTTGATATTGAACAGTTAAACAATCGACCCATGCTTGAATACCTTTATAATATTTTTCAATAATACCAAGATCACCTGTATGTTCATACAAATACCAAGGAATTGTTAGATATGCTGTTCCCCAATTAGGATCAGCAGGACTATAACCGACCGTAAATGGAACCGTATCACTAACTGCACCATCAGGTCCTTGATTATCTTGGATCATAGTTAAAAAGTTGAGATAAAAATTTGTTAAATCGAAATTGAAGAGTGTTTCATCGATACTAAGACCAGCATCGCCCATCCAACCTCGACGTTCATTTCGTTGAGGACAATCAGTTGGTAACGACATTGAATTACTCAATTGTGACCACAAAATATTATGTTGAATTTGATTTAAAACTGTACTACTACTAGTAAAATTACCAATGAGTTTCGTTTCTGTATGTGCTGCATAACATTCGACATTATCTTTCGTTAACTTATCGAATCCATTGACTAATAAATATCGAAAACCATGATAGGTAAATACAGGTTCAAATGTTTCGTTGCCTGTACCATTTAATATGAACGTATCCATTGCTGCAATACTATGTAGATTTTCATAGTATAATCCTCCGAAACCAATACCATTTACGCCGGGTGAATATAGAAGTTCAGCATGTCGTAATTGTATGATAGTTGATTGAGATGCATTGATTGACGAGAGTTTACACCATCCAGCAAAGTTTTGACCAAGATCAAATAGTTGACCATTGATTAACGTTTGTGAAATAGGTTTAAGTACCCCACCATCTGTTAGACTACCACCTTGAACACCAACAACATTACCAATATTACCAGATGTTGCAATGTGAAGTGCATTCGGACCAATACGAATAGGATCCATGATCTGTAATGAAAATTGACCACCAGCAGTGAAATTAACGGGTGATGATAATGTTGATGCATTTATCCATAATGAATATGGATCACTGAAATTTGCACATGACCAACATGAACGTACTGCTCGCAAATCAACAATTGTACCCATATAAACCGAATCGATACGATGTTCACCTTCTCGGCCTAACCAATTCGTATCTGTAACAACCGATTGACTGGTACCATCATTATAAACAATATTCAATTGTAAGATTGCACGAGGTGGTCCGTATTCTAATGCGAGTTCAATACGAGGACCTAAACCAACGGCCCATTGTTGTTTATTATACCAACCTTGACCTAACATAATGCCAATACCTTTGGCACCACTTGTCTGAAAGACACTGGTAAGATCATAGGAAGTATAGAGTGTTCGTTGTTGATAGGTTGTCCATCCAATATCGAGTCGTCGTGATGGATCGATGAGTTCACCTTCGACAAACAACTGATAATAGCCAATACCACTGATGAAAGCTGTAGCTGATTTGACACCTGATGATTTGATATTTGTTATTGTACGTAATTGATTCATATTGATCTTTTCACTGCCAATCCATTGACCACTCCAATCATCGAGCGAGAACAATGCAGTTCGAAAACGAGCAGTTGCCCATTGACTTTCAGATTGTTCAGTATAGTATTTGATATTTACTGAATAGCGTGTATCAGATAGAAGACGAGCACCTGCATAACGAATATGTATCGATGCAGATGATGGTACATAACCACTATCCCAAACGATTTCATTCGTTGTATCAACAGTTACATAGATATGATAGGCTTTTTGTCGAATATTTCGTATCGAATGACCATCGTCATCTAATTGCCATGAAAAATGTGGTGTTTGCGTATCAATGACAATATCAGAATGTGTATCAACATCAACATGTTGAATACGAATATGATGAGGTTTTATTATCGATGATTGTACAATTTCATTGCTACTGCAAACAATTAGTATTACAATAGTTACGAGTAGTTGCAACATGATTTGAAAGAAAAAAAGACAATAAAATTTATGTTCTTTTTGTTAGCACACATGAGAGATAAGATATAGAAAGGTGAAGCAAGGTGCGTTTAACTATATACGATATCTATTATTAATATTCTGTTTTAGTTCGAAAAAGAATCGATTTAATATATTGAATATGCAATTGTCTTCTTGAGACATCAATCTGTTTTTCATCAAATGAGAGTGTGATATGGTAACATATGTTTTTAATAAAAATATGTATTCAATATCAATGGAATACGAATAAAAAGAAAGTCTATCAATAATGTTTTTTTATTGATTTTCGAATGGCTGAAAAAGAAAACGAATCTGAACTTCAATTTAACGAATTCAAATACTATGGCGATGATGAAGTTCGAAATCAGATCGACCATAAGTTCTCCAATCAATTTGACATTGCTCTTTTTATCAGTGGTCTTTGTTCGATTGGTTTACCATTTTACAATGTATTTGTTATTTACCAAAATTTTCTTTACTATCGAACATCTTTTCCGGATATCTATTATCAAATTGTGACTTATTTCGAATTTGTAGCCATTAATTTCTTACTTGTTTTTGGTTTACTTCGAGTTGCATACTATTGGAATGCATCAATTGGTCAACGATTGTATTATTTTCATCGATGGATATTCAATTTACAATTTAATCTATTCAGTTTAGTTCCTTATCTGTCGTTGAATGGTATTTATTCATTATTTGCAAAAGCACGTGATCGAGGTGAAATACAAAGTGAACGTTTAATTAAACCATCACGAAAAGAATCAACATATAAAATCGGTTTTCGAACAGTTAAATTTCTAACAACTATATTCTATTTAATATTCTATGCTCAACTTTTACTTTTAATTACTGTTTCTGTTCTAACAAAATTATCTCTCGTGTCATTTATTGGCAATATCGCACTTGAAAATTGGTCAATTGATCAATTCTTAACGTTTTTTGGTATCATCAATAATCTATCATCATTATCACGTGACGACAAGGTAACATTAGATTTTATGTGGATAATAATTAATGATGAATGGGATCCTGTTGAACTTGAATGGAAACGACAAAAAACATGTTCATTTCGAGTATGGCGTCTCTATGAAATGATGTATGAAGTCAATCGATGGAAAGCTTTAATGTGTATTGGAACATTAAGTGGTCGACAATTGCATGATCTTGTTCGAGAACCTTAGAAATGATTTTTTTTAAATGAGGGTGAAGGTCTTTTTGTTTTGCTAAAGTAAATAACATATAACATAAAATGTTGAATAAAATTGAATTTCCCTATCATAAACATACGTGATATACGCGTAAATACAAATTAAAATGTAATATCGTATGATTGATTAATAGGACTGTTTTTTTCTTTAGTCAAATATATGTATATGACTTCATTGATCCATTCATTCATTCATTCGTTTGCAAAATGAATTGGTTAGTATTGTTCATATTCTTAGTGACAATTTCATGCAGTTTTTCTCTCCAATGTCGAACTACTGATGACCAATACCCAATAATGCTGACATTCGCTGAATTTAGTATCGCAGATGTATATGATCAAATCAATGACTTAGAGCTTACTGAATGTGAGAGTTCTATTGATGAGTCGGATTGCCTCTGTCGTATCGAACTTCGCATTAATCATGGTAAACATGAAATAAAGATTCAGCTTACTCAACATTTATTTGATTATGATCTATCTGAAGAGTTTATTCGAATTGATACATTACTTACAGCAGAGATGAAAACCGACATATACGCTGTGCATTTTCTTGAATATGCATGTTCATTTGAAGGTTGTGAAGAAATATATTTTAATGAATCTCAACATCTTTTAAATTGGTTTATTGAAAACGATTTTGTTGATTTAACAAGCGAAGTAATTCCATATGCGTTTGGTGACAATGAAGAAGTAACAGGTTCGTCATTAAATAAAGCCATTTCGGCTACGTAAAGCGAAATATTATGTTTAATTATGATTTTTTATAGAGATTAAACAATGTTATAGTAGTGAGGATCCAACTGAACAATGTACGGGTACTAATTGTGCAGCACAACTGTCTCGACAATACCAAGAATATGAAATTGAACGAGATTGTATAAACAACGAATACATAGGAATTTATTATACATTATATCTTGATTTACAATCAAGGGACAACGAAGAAAAATTAATGTTTAGTTGTAATTATAATCGTTGTAATAACCAAAGCAATTTCGCAAATATAATAAGTAAATTCGGTGTTCACTATCAAATTAATGATGTTTTAAAAACAATCAACCCCTACAAGAGGAGTGAAGAATCAGAAGACGTAGAAACAACTACTACTACGACGACTACAACTCTCAAGTCAACAACTAAAACTACAACGACGACCACATCCCTCAAGTCAATAACCATAACTACTAGGGCAACCCCTACAACTTTGAAGTCAACAACTATAACTACCACGACGGCGACGACCACAACCCTCAAGTCAACAACACAGCAATCAACTTCTTTGAAGTCAACAACTATAACTACCACGACAGCGACGACCACAACCCTCAAGTCAACAACACAGCAATCAACTTCTTTGAAAACAACTATAACTACCACGACAGCGACGACCACAACCCTCAAGTCAACAACACAGCAATCGACTTCTTTGAAAACAACAACAACAACAACTAATCCGCAAGGAAACAGTGGATTCAAATATACAATCCATATGGCAATATTCTACATTTCATTGATTCGATTCGTTTTGCTTCATTAATCCAATATAATCAACGTTGAGTTAACAATTTTGCCTTTTTGTTGTCACTCGTATTTATTTATGCAGCTTCTATTTGAACGATAACAAAAAATTTCAAAATATAAATTATATCTATCAATGATATTTGATGTATTCTCATATTAGCTTCATCTATCTCTATTAATCATAAACTTCATATTGACTTCAATGCTTTTTATGTTGTCAACAATATTTATTTCACTGAAAAAAAATAATAATAAAAATGACAGATTTGTTTTTTTTTGTTAAAAACAAGTTCAATCGATGTCAATTGATTCAACAACGTGCTCGTGTAGAATATCTTGCTTTTCATTTATTCAATGGAAATAATCAAACACTCCATTCAATATCCTGCAAGATTAATCATAAACTGAAAATGTACGTTTTACAAATAGAAGATGACATTTAAAAATTGAAATTTTATTAATAAATGAAAAAATATATGTGGGAGGGATGAATATTCGGAAGAGGTTATTTTTCTTCTTGCGTTTTGAATTAAAGATTATTTTGACATGAACAAACATTTAAAAGAAAAAATATCGTGCCTCTTGTATCATCGGATGCAACTATATCCTGGCATTCATCTCCATTTAAATCAATAACATTCATCCAACTATATAATCCATTAAAATCTGCAGAAAATACATTTTGAATATTAAAATCTCCATTGCCATAAGAAACTAATATATAAATACTATATGGAAAACGTGCACCAATAATAACATCCGAATAACCATCATTATTGAAATCACCAGTAGCAATTCTTGCATAATAGGTTTGATTTCCCGTAGGAAATTTATTTACTTCACTCATACTTCCATTTCCATATCCTAGGACAACACCTACACGATTTCCACTGCTATATGATACAGCTACATCGACTTTGTTATCACCATTAAAATCTCCTACGGCAATAAACGATGGATTATAATAACCGCCAACAAACGATGCAATTTGTGTTTGAAATGTTCCATCACCTTTTCCCAAAAGAACACCAACACTTCTTGTCATAATATTATTATAAATAATATCTTGAAATCCATCGTTATTCACATCGGCTAAAGTAAGTGATGATGGATTCGTATTTGGTCCTGCATAGTACGGCATCTTATCTGTAAATGAACCATTTCCATAACCCAAAATAATATATATTGTATTTTCCGATTGACTTGCAAGTGCAATATCAAAATGAGAATCATTATTAAAATCATAAATTCCAATTCCTCTCGTTCGAACTAATGTTCCCATAAAATAAGTTGTAACATTTTGAAAAGTTCCATTACCATTTCCAAATAGAAAATAAACATAATCACGATTTTCACTTGTAAATACAATATCAATATTGTCATCATGATCGAAATCACTAGCAGCAATAATAAACGCCCAAGTTGTAAATGTTCCAACGTAAGTTTTCCATTCTACTGTATAATTTCCTCGTCCATCGCCAATTAATACATGTAAACTACTTGTACCATAATTGAAAAAGGCCACATCAAGCAAATTATCATTATTGAAATCAGCAAGAACTGGTGATTTAAGACCAGTTGTATATCCACTTACATATTTACTTGCTAAATTGAATTGTAACTGACACATTGGACTATACGTTGTTGAATTTATTGCTATTGTGGATGTAGTAAGAGCAATTGGCAAAACAGACGTCGTAGTTATTATTACTGCTGTTGTTGTTGTTGTTGAGAGATTATTGTTTGTTGGTTGCCGAATAATATAAATAGAAAATACAATTAAACCTGTTGTTAATATTAAAAAGATAAACAAGATGATTGTTAGTTTAATGAAGGATCGATTCGGTGGAGGATTATTTTGTATAACTTGAATGCCAGATGAATTTTTTGGAATTGATCCGATAGGTTGAATTACATTTCGATTTTGTTTTTCATATATTTTAACTGAAACGTGAATTAATTTCGGAGAAATCCATTTCAGAACAATAGCAAGACCGCCTTGAAGGCCAAGTACAACAGCTATGACATACAATAGAGCAAAATCTTGATTGTAACTATATGAACACAAGAGAGGCGAACATTCATTGTAATAAGATGAATAATTTATAGAAATTAACCATTGTTCAACAAATAGATTTTCAATCAATTGAGAAATAGTTGTATTTATTGAATATTGAGTTTGTTCAATAGAAAGAAGATTTAATGTTAAATTTGTATATTGTTTAATTGAATTCAAACAAGATTCATCATAGAAACATTCGAGTGTTGATTCTCGAAGGGATTCGCTTGGCGTACAGCCCATTCGAAAACCTTTGATGGGCACACGTAAGGAATCGTTTATAGAAAAACTTGCTTGACGTGTACAATTCGGTTTCAATCCACAGGAACATTTATTATCGTAGATAATTGGTTCATTTGCAAAATAAACTTCTTGAGCAGAATTCCAAAACCAATTCGAGTAATATTGATAATTAGTTCCGTACACTGATACAAAACTATTTCCATGATTAACATTTCGAATTAATGAAAGTAAATTCATGAATTTGTTTGGTGTGATTTGTTTTCGTTGTTCAATTTGAGAATTTAAACGAATATTAAATTCATTTTCTGATAAAACATTCGATGTTACAAATAATGAACTAAGAAATTGATCGATTGAATCAGTAACTGTTTTTACTGAATGATCACATAATTGTTCAATATATTTCAAATGTGAAAATAGAAAACGTCGATAATCTCTTTCATCATTATTCGGAATTGTGTTTAATAAATTTTCGTGACAAAGGACGGGGGCGCATAAGGTCCATTTTTGGGCCATCGGCAATTTCGACTGTTTTTTAGTCTAGTAGATGCAAAATGTGATGAGAAATCGTTTGGTAACAAGAATAAGTCATTTCCGACGAGTTTTCATATACCTGTACTCGAAATACTGGCATACTATCAAGTACCTTAAAATACCATATATATGAGATATTTCCATAAAATGTCAGCATGCATTTTTTATTCTTAAATAAGATATTTTTAATCAAAAAATATCTCAAACAACTACCCATATAACACTCTATTTGTGGTAAAAAATTCAATCGAAACGGATAAAGCATTG
>Ga0209922_102759_pt1 | contig 14743 bp, 18 predicted proteins | sample ThiBiot_500_biof_FD_183946 | JGI IMG/M metagenome (GOLD analysis project Ga0209922, IMG submission 183946) | Wastewater bioreactor microbial communities from Cape Town, South Africa - Thiocy_expt_500_biof (SPAdes) | ecosystem: Engineered > Bioreactor > Thiocyanate-remediating > Anaerobic-Aerobic ...
AATTGATTGTATTCGAATTTGGCATGATCAAGCTCTTATCAAACAACCATTTGCCAATCCGACATCTTGGTAATCTCAATCGTATCTTTACTTTTTTTTCTTTCATCATTTGTATTGAATTGAAAAGGCATCTTGATGTTCCTTATTGGTCATTTACATCGTTACATGCAATTAGTATTTGGATTGCATTAGATGATGCTACGATAGAAAATGGTTGCATGTTTTTCATGCCAGGATCTCATCAAGTCAGATTTGAAATATCGATTCATTTCAATTTGTATTTTCAACTGAATAGATAACTGAACAACTTTATTATCAATCACAAAAGACATTTCCAGAAATAAAAATTGGCAAAAATATGAGTGATATTTTTCAAACATATCCCGAATTGAAACAATGGCCAACTGTTGCTGTTCCGATGAAAGCTGGAAGTGCTTCATTTCATAGTGGACATCTTATTCATGGAGCGACAGCAAATATGACATCAGGAAGACGAGCAGCTATGACTATTCAAATGTATTCTTACACATATCAAATATTTTCTAGGATTTCATTGATTTTTGTATTTTAGGATGCCCGATGAAATGATTTTTAATGGTAAACAAAATATTTTAACAAAACAACAAATGGAACAATTGGAAGTCGATGTTTCTGTGTTGAATAATGATCAATGGAATCCAGTTCTGTACAAAAGATAGATGAGAATTGAGTGCATTGTTGCGACCTTGAAGAACATGATTTGTTTTCATCCTCTGGATGTGCTTAATAATTCAATTTGATTCTATTGTATGGCATCTTTTCTAGCTTCCTATGAAACTTGTAAGAGTGCAGAGAGATGAAAGTTTACTTGTGCTTGAAAATAAAAAAACTTTTAATCGTACATTCATAAAAGAGTCTTTCGATCGAATAGTCATCACTCGAAACATAATGTTGCATGACAATGGTCAATATTCACCGCGAATTATTAAAGTTTCATTTCATGAACGTCCTCAATCATTAAGAACTATTCGAGTACAATCTGCTCCAACTAACGATCCAATAATTCGATCAAAAACTGCAAACTTTCAATCGAAGACTCATTTAAATAAAACAAAAAACAAATCTTTAATGACACCAGAAATACAAAGAGTACATTCATCGAAAGTTGCTGATTATCAGGTATAGTGTATCAATCATTTTTCAATTCAATTCTTCAATCAATTCAATTTAGTCAAGTATTCATCAAAGTTCAATACGATTAGTGGAAAAAAATGATCCGATTGACAATGTAGCCAAAGAAGACTCGAAAAAACGTTTTAGAAAAAGGTATACACACGATTTTCAATCATTTCTTTGCCTTGAATGAATATTATAGATGTTGTTTTGCTTATACTTGGCAATGTTTATGCTTCTGTACGCTTTGTTCGGTATTAACTGCATTATTAATTGGTTCAATTGTTGCTACAGCTGTGATTCTCACTCGAAATGTCACAACAACAACATCAACAACTAGTACAACATCAACGACGACTACGAGTACAACATCAACAACGACTACGAGTACAACATCAACAACGACTACGAGCACATCAACAACGACAACGACAACATCAACAACAACTACTACGAAAACAACAACAACAACTTCGAAAACGACAACAACAACTACAAGAACAACAACCACAAGTAAAAACATATCTCTATAGAATTAATTGAAAATATAATTGATTGTTTTGTAGCATTTTATCAATGTGCAACATTTACAGTTAAATTGAATTGGGATTTCTCATCGAGTAATGATTTAGCCATTATTCGTAATGTTACATTTAGTACCTGTTGTAATGCTTGTATAAGTACTTCTGGTTGTGTTGCATTTATTCTCAATGTGAATAATAATTGTATTCTCAAAAACACAGCTACCGGTGGATTTACAGCATCGATATCATGTATTACCGGATATCTTTAATCATTCTTCCGTTTTTCTTCTTCTTTCTTTTACATTTGTGTGCACTGATTGACCCGAATAAACTTTTGCGTTTTATGGCAGTTTCAATAGATAGTATTTTTTAGTACATATTTCAATGATATTCTTGATGAAAAGGTTAAAAAACAATCTGACATTTGTTGTCATATATAAAATTTATGTATGTTGATTTCAAATCGCAATTCTATGATGATATCGAAATTTGTGAATATAGATCTAAAATCTAGTTTATTTGGATTTACAATAGGAATATTTTCATTTCTATTATTTGAAAAATATCGTTCGAAAACTACGTCACAACTTGTCAATGAAGAAATTAATTTGTTACATTGGAACGATTTAGTCGAACGACGTGGTATCGGTGAATTAATACGAAAAGTGAATCATGTTGCAATAACTGTATCCGATGTTGGTCGATCTCTGAGTTTCTATGTTGATATCTTAGGTTTTCAACAAATTCGTCGTCCAACATTTGATCGACATGGTGCATGGTTAACCATGGGAAATATTGAATTACATTTAATCAAAGGTATTCCATGTATTCCATCGGTGGATAATCTACAAGTTGCACATATTGCATTAGAAACATTGAATATCAATCAAATTGTAGACAAATTACAACAATTAAATATCGATGTTCGTCAAAGTTTAAATGTCACCAATGCACAACGATCAATTCCAGGAACGAAATCTTATATAACTCAATATTTTTGTCGAGATCCCGATGGTTATTATTTCGAATTGTGTAATTGTGATGTTTTAACTGAATTTGCATTTAATAGAAATGCTACAATTGACAATATTGAATATAACGAAGGAATTCATAATGAAACTGTTTTTGAAATTGTTCATGTTATTTCACATTGGAAATCAAGAAGTCGAGCAAGTTCGTTTCGAGAAGTCGATCAAATACATCGTGCAAACGAAATTGATCAACAGAAATTTGAAAATCTCGTTCAAAGACGAACGGTTTATGGTGATCTTCTTCAAGGATTTACTGATGAACAAATTAAAGAAGCTTTACTCGAAAGTAACAATCATATTCCAATGACAATCGCAATCTTAGAACAGAAATCTGGAGACAATCAATATTTTCAACCGGCTTCATTTATTCAAAACGGTCAAATTATTCAATCACAACCATTTATTATGAAACATCAACGAACTTCAACATTTTGAATTACTTTCTGTTTATTATTTTGTACATTAAAAAAGATCAGATTAATTCTGTAAGACATGTTTCAGGTGGTTTATTAGTAAGTTTAAAGAGTTCTTCTTGGTTATTCAACCAAAACAATTGATTTCGTTCAATTGTTTGCAGCCAATCATTAAGTTGATGAGTTCGATAGAAGATTTTGGTTAAAGCAAGAACTAATTCCTGAATACCCTTTTGAGGATATTGTCGATGATTATCTTCATCAACAAATTCAACACTATTCACCATTGTACAAAGACCAATTCGTCCGTATAACCAAATTCCATTTTCTTCTCTGATTTGTTTTTCATCATCAACATAATGATGTAGAAGTGTTTTAAATTCTTCGAGAATTGTCAATCTTGCCTGACTCATATACATATTCGTCACAACTAATACGCAGAAAATGTGTCGTTGATTAATACATTGATCGAGAAGAATATCGAGTTGTTTTAGTTTAGCAAATGAACCTGGCGAAGCACAATAGAACATACACAATGGTGTTTGATGTTTTCGAATTTGATTGAAATAAGAATTAATATCAATGTGTGACCATTGTTGAATTCCAGGTGTATCCCAAAAGAAAATATTATCCAATTGATAACTACTTGTTTTCGTTGTACATTGATCAAGACCAATGAGACTTGTTTTCGCAATTGGACAGCCACAAAATGCATTGATTAACGTCGATTTACCGACATTTGGACCACCACAAATCAGAATATGGATTTCATCATTGGAATTCTTATTATTATTTGCTGTTGTTGTGTCAGTGTTTATAATTAATTGTTTCTCTAGACAATAGGCAAGAAAAACAAAAAGACTAAAAATACGTCACATGTTGTAACATACTAATGTTATTATAATCAAAATCTTCCCAAAGTGACCGATGACTTTGTGTCATTCGTTGACACAAAACATTTGTTTTGATACAAACATTAAGCGAACAATATTGATTTGGTTGATCGAGATTTAAATCTTGAATAGTTTTCTCATTTTGTAGAACATCATAATCGTTAATTGACATAAAATAATCGGTCGAATTTGTATCCGTCAGAAGTGTACTATTGTCACAAACATATTCAATTAATTGTTCGATTGTTGTTTCTAATTCAAATGGAATATCAAAATGTTCGCCCGTCGCTTTGCAACGAACGTGTATCGTCGATGACATTGAAAAGAAAAAAATGTTTTTCAAAATACGTCATATGTTAAAAAACGAGGAGACGAAAAACATATTCTCCTTCGAAAAAAAGGCTGTTTCTTTCCTTTTCCTTTCATTTTTGTGCACGTTGACGTGCTATAATCACATATACGTATGTAAGATGCAATCATTTCATTTTTCAAAGGTAAATCTTTGCATATTTCTTTTAGATCGAAAACAAACGATGAGTTTATGCTGGGTTTGTCGAAAACAAGTTTATCAGGCAGAAAAATATTTTCTTTACGAAGAGAAAGTTAGTTTTTAATTTTGAAATAATCAAAGAGATATCTTTTCTTAGATTTATCATAATGTCTGTTTTAAATGCACATCATGTAACAAACAATTAAGTTTAAAAAATGCTCGTAGTTTTAATAAACTTCCTTATTGTGACCAGTAAATATTTTGTTTATTTAAAACGAAATTAATTCTTTGAATGAAAGACATTCTCCGTCAACAGACAGAACAATTGCAACGAATATAATCAATTCAACTAATAAAGTTAGTTGATCTTTGATTTCATACTGTTCTAAAGTTGATTTTAGGAGGAAGAATTACAAACAACATATAATTGTGCAATTACAGTTGTAAACGAAGAAGAATCTCAAGTGTTAGATAAACGAACAAGTATCCTTGCATCTGGTTATGATTCGTATCAAGCACAAATTGAACTTGCAGGTCAAACATTTACAGTCGATCCAATTAAACGACAAAAAATTTTCGATATGTTTCGTGAATTTAATATAATTATTTGTGGTTCAGCTCGTGTTGGTAAATCGTCATTGATCAATGCAATGTGTGGTCGTACACTTGCTAAAACACATCCTGGTCTTGATTCGTGTACAAAAGAAATATCACGTTATGTGCTCACTCAAAAATATTCAATTGATAATGAAACAATTACTTATACGTACAATTTTTGGGATACACCTGGTTTTGAATCTTGGACTGAAAAAGATATTCGACATAATTTCAGTAAAATTATGCATAAACCGAAATCTGATCCTCTCTGTATGATTTATTGTGCATCACCTGGTTCATTTGCTGATACTCGACAATTGAAATGGTTACTCGATATTTGTATTCGAGATTATAAATTATTCTGTGCACTTGTTGTTACCAATAAATGGGCAGGACAGAAAGCACAACGTTTAGCTGTTCTCAATCGATTTAAAGATATTTTAAAGATATATCATGAACAAACAAATGAGAGGAGTGAGGGAGATGGAATCAGTTATTTTGGAAATGTTGGTTTATGTGCAATGGTGAATACACAACCATATATCGATGAAGATCAAGATATACATCGAGAAGAAGAAGGTGTTGACGAACTTATTGAAGGTATTATGACCTGTATAGATGATGATGGACGAGTTTTTCATTGGTGTATGGCTGTTATGCAGAAAAAAGGTTTAATAGGAGAATTTAAAGGCAAAATGAAACAAAGCTATGCAAATATGAAAGGTTTTTTTACAAAAAGATTTGGAATGAAAAATAAATAGCTATTGAAAATAAATTCTCTATCTAAACACTGAGTTAAACAAACATACATATTGTACAACAAGATAAAGTGCGTATATGTTGAGAAACAAAAGACGAAGAAAAAAAAACAAGAAAACAGGCAATGCAATACAGAAATACTTTGTATATTCGCACCGCATTAATGATGTAATTATTGGTCAGTACCTAAAATAAGATTCATTTGATAATCAGTCAATTGAATACTATTTTCTCCTCGTGATATTTCTCCACCATTGAGATGAAATTCATGTGGCCAATGTGATGTTGTCAATCGATATTGAAAAGCATGAAGTCGCTGTTGAATTAATTCTTCGGGATTTTCAGCAAATGCCAATGGTGTCATACAAATATAACTGATCATTCGTAGTAGTTCAGGTGGTTGATTGTTATTTAATGTAAGTGTTGGTGTAACAAAAGATGGACTACTACAATGAACAGTACGTGAATCCCAAAGTAGTAGATCACCAGGTTGAGCATGAATTAAAAGGCCATATCCTTCTTGTAGAATTTCATGATATGTAGGAATTTTCGAATTATTTCCTGTTTTCTTCCAAATTGAACGTAATTCATGGAAACGTCGATGTGAATCCGGAATAACCATTAATCCACCAGTGGTTTCATTAGCTGGTAATAAATTAAGAATTCCTTGAACACAAACCCGATCTGGTTTCGTATTTGGATTTTGATCAACATGCCAATTAGCTCCAACAGTTTTCCATGGATTTGTACTGTTGAGAATGTCTCTTTGTTGAACATTTGGATTTAAATGCCAAGGTCTAAAAAGACCAATTCCATCCATTGAACAGAGAAGATCTCTTGTTTGCCAAATTTCTGCAAAAACATCTTTAACCGATGATATCGAACGAAGAAACCATTGTACTTGTGAATTTCCTGCGCCAAAATCTTCAATAATTCCAGCTTCATGTCGTCCAGGCCATTGATTCCATGTATTGATTTGTCCACGTTTGATTTTATATGGTGCTTTCAATCCTTCTAAATGTTGCCAAATTAAATTTTTAGCCGTATTAATTTCATCTTGATCTAACACGTCCGATATAACGACATATCCATGTTCTTCAAGATGACGTAGACCAGTTGCTAATGTGTCGCGATTTTGACATGAAAAACGTGGACATGCTGTTCTATAATCTACTTTCACTCCAGAACGATCCGTTTCAAGTAGATCTCGATTTATATTATTTGCCATCTAGTACAAATTCTAATAACAGCCGTTTAGAAACCTGTACGGATACAAATATATTTATACACACGCATTGGTCAATGATGACGCGTATTGCGAAATTTTCATATAGAATTATGTAAGAATAAAGAACAGAAAGAAAATATTTGTGTGAATACACGTGTTATTCATTTATTTGTTTTACAATAACGAGTATAATTATTTGAACACGAACTATGTAATACGTATCATAAAAAGAATTTCCCAAAGAAATGAATCTCTTTGTTAGTCATAAATATTATAATAAAAACGATAAATCATCATTGATATTTATTTCCGTGTATTTTCCCAGTAATTATTGGGTTTTCCGCTCAGATCCATTGATGATGATGATGATTTCATTTTCATAGATAATTCTTTTTAACCTGGAAATTTCTTGTCATAAATAAATACTAGTAAGACAAAACGAATGTAACCGAAGAAAAAAAAACCCATTACTTTTTCGTTCTGTTTCTTCCTAATCATGTGATTTGTCCTTTCGCTTGGAAATTACCGAACACACAATTTTATATATTTTCACGTAGTTACGTCAAAAATCTCAATTCAATTCATCTTTTGTTATAATAAAATAGACAGCTAAACTCGTTCGTATGAAAATATGATTTATACAGATACTCAATCGATTTTATCGTAAGACAAGACTTGAAAGAGAAAGATTAAATGACGAATCAATTTAGATACACAGAACCTTCTTCTCCAACCAATGAAAATCGTGGCATAAAAAGAGATCATTCCCCGATTAAAATTCGTTTGCGTTTACCATGTACTTCTGCCAAAAAAAGGATATCCGCCGAGAAAAAAGACCAGCGTATGTGAACATTGGTTTTTGAAAAATGATGTTTGATATCTGTTAAAATAGGAAAAATTTTGAGAGAATATTGGAATAAAAATTCGAAAGAAGTTGTTAAAGAGCAATTTGCACGTGACGAACGTATTCAACTTCAAGAACAACGAGCTGAAATTGCTCGTTTAGAACGTGCACAAAAACAACACTTATATAATGGACAATTCATCGAAGAATTTCATCAAAAAGATACAATGGCATTTGAACTTATTCTTGAAACTCATCCAGTTACAAATGAGATTCTTATTGAAGTTGCTTTAATGCTCGTTATTCATATGAAACAACATCAAAGTAAAACACCAATTTCTCGATTTCGATTACAAATAAATAGAATTCAATTTCTAGTTGATGCCGTTCGATTTCTTTGGAATCAAGTATTCGAATCAACAGTTCAAATAGGAAAGAGTATCGATCAACAGACTGGCATTGATCATGGAGGTTCAGGTGCTATATTAGCACATTGTATGGGACTCGGAAAAACTTTGACGACAATTGTACTTATTCATACACTTTTCAACTATTCGAGTGTAACTGCTGTTCATCGAGTTCTTATTTTATGTCCGTTAAACACTTCCATCAAGTTTGTTTTTTTTTGTTCGATTTCAAAGAAAGAAATAACATTACGTTTTTATTGAAATAGTTGGAAAAATGAATTTAACTATTGGTTAAAAGATATTGAACCAACAATAAATATTTATTTACTTTCAAATGAAGAGGTTCGAAGTGAAAAACGAGCTGAATATCTTCGTCATGTAAGTTTCAATGTTGATTTTCGAATTGAAATGAATTGTCTTTGTATTGAAGTGGCATGAAAATGGTGGAGTTCTTGTGATGGGATATGAAATGTATCGTCAATTAACATTTACAATTGATGATATGCCCAATCAACATCAAGACGATGATGATGATTCTCATAAAAACAGACAATCAAAGAAAAAACCAAGAAAAATTCCCTCAGAAACCGAATTAGGAAATATAAATATTTATCGTAAGAAGATTTCGCTTTCTTATTTTCAAAACTCAAATTTAAATTTTGTTGAAGGAAAATATCTTCGTGATCCTGGACCCGATCTAATTATCTGTGATGAAGGACATATCATGTAGAAACAAACATTTTTTATTTCTATTTTCATTGAAAAAAAAAAAATTTCTTGTAGAAAAAATCGTCGCACTGGAATCGCATCGACATTGGATAAAATTCGAACCAAACGTCGTATCGTTTTAACCGGAACACCGATGCAAAACAATCTAAACGAATACTATTCAATGATTCAATTCTGCAAACCAGATTATCTCGGTTCGATCGATTTCGAAAATCAATAATCAACTTATGTTTTTTTTTCTCTTAGGCACTGAAAAAGAATTTGCTTTTCAATTTCGAAGTCCAATTGAATCAGGTCAACATAAAAACAGTTCTCCATCGTGTGTTTCTCTCATGAAACGACGAATCTATGCACTCAATAAACGTGTTCAACCGATTATTCATCGAAGAGATCTCGATGTCTTACGAACATTTCTACCCACTAAATTCGAATACAGTTTGTTTCAAAGAATGAAGATAAAAATCTGAATTTGTATTTGTTTTAGCAATTAAAATTCGTTGTCAACCACTTCAACAATTACTCTATCAAACATATATTCAGTGTCAAACTGGAATTGGCTCCGAAGAACGGTTAAATGTGACGAAATTATTTAGTGATTATCAATATTTAATGAAGATTTGGACGGTTTGTTGAAACGATGATTTTCATTTGATTTGAAAAAGAGATGATGATGATTTCTTTTAGCATCCTTGGCTTTTGAAACCTTATTTTTTGGATTGGTACGAAAAAAAGATTCTCAAAAATGAAAAAGCCAAACTCGAGAATATCTTTGCCGATGAATATACGGACAAAACAAATTCTCTCTCGGATTTATCGTCAGATAGTTTTCCAATTCAACCGTTTTCTCAGAACAAATTCGAAGCGATGAAAGATCAATGGTGGTTTCCGTTGTTTAATATCGATGATTATCAATTTAATGTAACTAAATCTTTCAAAATTAAGATTTTCGAAAGGAATTTTCTTTGATTAGACTGAACTTTCTGGAAAATTAATTGTTCTCAAACGAATCGTCGAAGAAAGTTGTTCAATTGGAGATAAAATCTTAATATTTTCTCGAAGTTTAATTGCTCTTGATTATCTCGAAGAATGTCTTTCTCATTGGTATCAATGGCAAAAAGGAACCGATTATTTTCGAATTGATGGTTCGTCAAAACACATTTTCGTTTGTTTTTATCGATTGTTTATCGAATATTTTTAGGAAAAACTTCAATCAAACAACGATTCAACGATATGAAACTGTTCAACGACACAGAAAATGTTCGTAGTCGAGTGTATTTAATTTCAACTGTTGCAGGCGGAGTAGGAATCAATTTATTCAGTGCAAATCGTGTCATTATCTTGGATACAAGTTGGAATCCAGGTAGAAAATTCATTTTTCAATTGAAAATTTAAATAAATCAAATAACATGATTAGCTCACGATCTTCAAGCAATGTTTCGATCATATCGACTTGGACAAACTAAACCTGTTTACATCTACCGTATATAATTTCTCTTACACTTTTATTCATTAAAAAACTAAATTTCGTTTTGAATTGAAAAGGTTTGATCGTGAAAGGAACAATGGAAGAAAAAATCTACAAACGTCAGATAACAAAAGAAACAATGTTTCATCGTAAAATATCTTCGAAAATCTGTTTTTGAAAATAAATTTGATATTTGTATTTGTCAGGTGTTGTTGATGCCAAACAATTGACGCGACATTTTACATACGGTGAACTTGCGCAACTCTATCAATTCGATTTCGATTCGCCGAATGATTCCAATGATCGAACGGATTTTCATCAAATTCAGGATAAACTTCTCACGGATCTCATTTTCAGATCTTCACAATTAATCGCTTCATTTTGTGAACATGATTCGTTTCTAATTCATAATGACGACGAAAATCTAACAATCGAAGAACAAAATCAAGCAAATGACGAAGGTTTTTAGTCATTAATTACGAATTTCAAATTGATTTTCCATCTATTTTTTTTCAGATAATAATCCTTCAAGAATCAGTCACTCAACATCACCAAATATTTCCATGAGTCCGACTGATGACATCGACGACGACATTATAGATATTACACCTTCCTTTTACTTTTAGTATTTTTCGCTTTTTTGTTTTAAATAAAATTCGTTGTAATAATAGACTAATAGCGATATCTGTCGAAAAATAAACGAGAAAATATTCGAATGAAAACTAAATATTGCAATAGGAAATTGAAAAAACAAAAGTGAAACTAATTAATAAATTAGAAAATTCAAAAAAAGAATTCAATTGAAAATTGATTTACCACCAATCGAAATGATTCAGAAATAAGAAACCACGCAATATCTTCGTTGCTTTATGAGAATAATAAAAGAAATGACTGATGCAATAATTGAAATCTTCGTCTATAAATGAACGTAAATGATTTGTAATTGATATATTACTTTTTAGAATGTCCAATCCAGTAGCTGAAGAAACGATTGAAAAACCAATCGAAGAAAGTGAAGATATTGTAAATCCATGGGAAGTCGTGGGGAAAAGTTTAACAGGAATCGATTATGACAAACTTATTCGTAGGTTTTATCTTCAATTTAACAAAAAAAAGTCTGATGAATAATTAAGGTCGATTTGGTTCATCGAAAATCTCCGACGAATTAATCGTTCGAATCGAATCGATTATCAAAAAACCAGTTCATCATTTCATTCGACGAGGAATTTTCTTCTCACATCGAGATCTCGAATTGATTCTAACGGCATATGAACAGAAGAAACCATTTTTCTTATATACCGGTCGTGGTCCTTCGTCTGAAGCGATGCATCTTGGTCATTTGATTCCTTTTATCATGACCAAGTAAAACATTTGCAATTCTCAAAATCAACATTTTTGTTTTTTGTTTTTGTAAGGTGGTTACAAGATGCTTTCGATGTGCCTTTGGTGATTCAAATGACTGATGATGAGAAATTCTTATGGAAAGATATAACAATCGAGGAAGGAAATAAATATGCCTATGAAAATGCTAAAGATATTATAGCTTGTGGTTTCGATCCGAAGAAAACATTTATTTTCTCTGATTTTGATTTTATGGCGTAAGTTTGCCGTCTTTTACACTTTTTCGATTTCAATATTTTTGCTCTAGTCAATGTCCGAATTTCTATCGAAATATCTGTCGAATTCAAAAATGTGTCACATTTAATCAAGTCAAAGGTAAAACAGAACCTGAAATCCATTGCAAATCGACATAAACATCGATGTTTTTTCGTTAAGGAATCTTTGGTTTTACTGAAAGTGATTGCATTGGTAAAATCTCCTTTCCAGCCATTCAAGCCGTCCCTTCGATTAGCTCAACATTTCCATTTATTTTCGGTGAAAAATTGAAACACGAATTTCCATGTTTAATTCCTTGTGCAATCGATCAAGATCCATACTTCCGAATGACTCGAGATGTTGCACCACGATTAAATTTTCCTAAGCCAGCGTTGATTCATTCGACGTTTTTTCCCGCTTTACAAGGTTCGAAATCCAAAATGTCGGCGTCGGATCCGAATTCATCGATTTTTCTCACCGATACACCGAAAAATATCAAAGATAAAGTGAACAAACACGCGTTTAGCGGAGGCAGAGAAACTGTCGAAGAGCATCGAGCCAAAGGCGGCGATTGCGAAGTCGATGTTTCGTATCAATATTTGACGTTCTTCTTGGACGATGATCAACGACTCGAGCAAATTCGACAAGATTATTCATCGGGAAAGATGTTGACTGGCGAATTGAAAAAGATTTTAATCGAAGTTCTTCAAGGTTTAGTTGCTCAACATCAAGAACGACGAAAAGAGGTCACTCTCGATGTCGTCAAACTGTTTATGACGCCGAGACAACTTGATTTTCGTTATTAAAACCGGATGAAAATTTAGTTTTTTTATTGTTTTTGAAAAAGAAAGAAAAAACAAAGAGTTTTAAATTTTTAAACCAAGTTTTTTGAAAGCTTGAATAAACGTTTGCGGATCTTGAGCTCCACTAAGTTCAATTTGGTTATTGAAACGAAAGAAAGGAACACCGGATATTCCACGTTGATTGGCTTGTTGAATTTCTTGTCGAACTTCTTTTTTATATTGATCAGATCGAAGAAATTCTTCAATTTCCTTTCGATTGAAACCAATTTGTTCTCCCGCAGAAATCAAAACTTCATGATCGGACAAATCTTTTTCTTCTTCGAAATAATTTCGAAATAAAACATTGATCAATTCATTTTGTTTCTCATCTCCATTCGGCTGTTGTTGAACAAAGAAAATCAATCGATGCGAATCCAATGTCGAACCAATTCGACCTCTAAATGAAAATTGAATTCCTTCTTGTTTGCCTGTTTCAATCATTTGTGGTAGCATTTGTTTGACTCGTGTTTCACCGAATTTCTGTTTGTATCGATCCATTTTAAGAAGTGACCCGTCCGACGGAAGACCAGGATCTAATTCAAATGGATGCCAATTGATTCGAACGTTTAAATTCGATGTATCGATTTGAGAAAGAGCTTTGTCCAGTCGACGTTTGCCAACATAACACCAAGCTACATTTACAAACAAATTTCTTCGATTTTTAAACGGAGAAAATCAACCTACGACAAATATTGTCACTGGTGATATCGATTTCAAGACTTTGTTTTGTTGACATTTGACGTTTTTTTATTAAATTAGTAATTAAATGATTTCGACAAACAGTTTTTATCATACAAAACTCCGAATAAATCTGTAATAAATAGGATTTAACAATGAAAGAAAACCAAATCAACCAAACAGAGAGAGAAAAAAAGAATTGTTTTATTAGTAAAGGCAGAGAGAAACGAAATTCATCACTTTTTATTGTCGTTAGAAGAGAGTTTCCTATTGTTTATAATAGTTTCAATGCCAATCCAAGTGACCAAGCCACTTCGAATTGTTGAATTTTTTTACAAATATGAATTTCAATCTGTTCAGATAAACCATAACCTTTAGTTAACAACGAATAGAGATAAGTTAAATCGAAACATAAGAATGGATGTTCTTGGGAACCATTTCGACAATAATTCTTCGCTGTTTCTTTGAGAGCTCGAACAGAAATTGTTGTGATTACTGATGAATCGTCACTTTGTGCTAATAGACCAGCATCATTGGCGATATCATAGAAATATGAGAACACATAGATCGACATTTGATCAAGACCAATAGCTGGTTGAACATTTAACCCAACATAACGATCGATTGTTGACATACAAGCATAGAATCGTTCGTCAGAATTCACATCTTTACAAAAACAACAAAACAAATCAATGAAAAAAAAACGAAGGAAAAAAAGGTGATTTAGTTTTACCTTGTTGAGCTTGAACATTCCAAGTAATTTCTTGAAATTTAAATTTCCCATCGAAACCATTGACAAAACATGTCGATTCAATTGATGTTTGTCAATCGCTCGTTGATCATTGGTTTCATTGATAAAAATCAATTGTCTGGCAATCATAAGACCGTAACCTAAATACGAACGTGAATAGAGATTAATATCACGTCGAAACATTCGAAATTGATGCATATGAGCAAGAACAGCTTGTTCTTCACTTAAGAATTTCTCGTTATTATTCGTTTCAGCTAAAGCATCTTGTCGTTTAAGGATTTTAACCGGTTTGATTTCTTCGAGATCGGCTTTTTCGACATCAATTTTAGGCATTTGTTTTTTAT
>Ga0209922_102761_pt1 | contig 14741 bp, 12 predicted proteins | sample ThiBiot_500_biof_FD_183946 | JGI IMG/M metagenome (GOLD analysis project Ga0209922, IMG submission 183946) | Wastewater bioreactor microbial communities from Cape Town, South Africa - Thiocy_expt_500_biof (SPAdes) | ecosystem: Engineered > Bioreactor > Thiocyanate-remediating > Anaerobic-Aerobic ...
ATCAAGAAGATCACCGTATTAACAACAAATGAAAAGGTCAATAGAATTCGTTAGACATGATGATCATATCAAGTGAATGTTAGAGACACACATATATATGTATATATATATCGATGTTAACAATAGAAAACGTCGATCATTTGATCATGGCACAATCAGAATCTATGACTATGTCGATTGCATATTCAATTGAAGATATGGATAAGTAAGTCGTTGAATTTTGATCCTGCATTTTTTTTGTTGTTGAAAAAAGAGAATGAACGACTAGATACGTATGACATCTAGAATGTGTTGTGTTTTTAAACATGCAGAAAATGGCAGTATTTTCTATTGAAACATATTAAATTGAAATAAACAAAACAGAAATTAGATTGAAAAGACATTTGACAGAGATGAACAAGATCTTTTTATGTTCATCAATAAGATTTACGTCTGATTGCCGTCATGACTACATAATGGTAATTAGTGGAATATTCTTTCTCTCATCGATTAATTTTGAGTGTTCCCTTCGTTTATATAATAGTACTTTTTTTTCTTCTTCTTCTTCTTGCTACACTCGAGCAAAATAAATATTTCTCGTTGAAATTTTGTTGTTTTCTTTTATTTACAAGAAATAGATTTTCCTGTGTGTTTTTATCCTATGATGATTAGTTAGTGTTCTACTGGTATCGATCGGATTTGATGTGTGTTACGAATGGGGAAGAAGGAGGAGGAGGAAGACGAGGAGAATAAGAAGAAGTTCTTGTTTGTTGTTATCGATCTTCATCAAGTCTTTCGATTTTTTTTTCTTTCTTTCTTTCTCTTTTTCTTTCTATGAATACCCCTCAAGAGTAATAAACGATAAAAAACAACAAGAACTCAAAATAGCATGTACATATAAGTAACAGTGAGCATAGGTGAAAAGAAACATATTGAAATCAATAAAGTTATGTCAACTGTCCAGGTAGAGAGAGTGAGAGTGAAAAAGCTGCAACCGACGAATCATATCAAGCAATGAGAATGACAATTTGTCAAGTACAGCATCAACAGCAACAAAAAAAAAGAAGAAAAAAAAACGAGTGCGAGAAAGAAAACCTCAATGCTTCGCGTATTGTGTTCGACTCGGCTTTTTTTTGCTCTTTCGTCCTTTCTTCTTCTTCTCGCGTGTTTGTATATGTGTATAACTGTGTGTGTGTGTGTGCGTGTGCGTTGTTTTCTTCATTCTTTTTAGTAGAGTGTTGATGTTTTGTGTATTCTCGAATGATAGTAAGGAAGCTAAAATGCATGTGCGCATCCTCTCGTCGAGCCGAACAGATACATCCCATCATCTTCATTTTGTCTTTCCTTTTTTTTTCTTCTTCTTTTTCTATAGCTGCGTGCGTTGCCTTCTTTTTCCTTCTCTATATATCCAGAATCGTCATTTTGTAGAATATAGTATAGTATGAAAGACTGTGTGGCACCAGCACTACCTCCGCCGCAATATCCGTACTATTCGCCAACATATTCGAATCATCATCAATACGGATCGACAGGCTGGCATCATACACTTTCATCTCCATCCCATCATTATGATCTATCATCATCCGTATCTCGATCACCATATCGATATACACCCTCAACACATTACTATCCATCACATGTAAATGGAAGATCTCCTCAATATCAAACCAATGGGTAAGAAAAATCTAATTGAAACGAAGAAAGTCGAACATCGATTAGGCTACATTTGTCTCTAATTATAACACTTTTCAACTGTTGTGGACTCTGTTGTTGCTGTTGTTGTTATTTATGCATATTCATCATCTAATCTTTGAGAACATATGGTTGTGTAGGCGTGCTAGCGAAGACAAGATAGATCCATTGATGATTAGGATAATTGTTCTCTACATAACACTTTTACTCGACGACTTTTTATTGGCTATTGATTTCTATCTTGGAAAACTGTTAACAGCATCTACGTATACGAACGAAGAAAGATTTAATAAAAAAATGTGTCAATCTACTGCTTAGCTTTTTCTTCTTCTTTTCACTAAATGATTTAATTAAATACAAGGATAATAATTAAGATTAGTTTCAATGAACATTCTCTTTCTCGTCTTCGATTGAAGGCCAATAAAGATATAGAAGAAGTGTTTGTGTTTTTTTTTCGATTAATTGTTCTTTTATGATTTGACTTTTACCTATCGTTCTCGTTTTGTAATCGGAAACCTTTTCATACTATCAAATTGTTGTTGAAAAATTTTAATTGAATCATAAACTAAAACACAATCATTCGATCCCTTCGGTTTTCTTGACAAGTGATAGATAAAATTAATTTCAATAACGAATATATGTAAAATACGCTTGACTTTGCCGTCTTTTCCAATATGAAAAGAATACATTATATTAGTTAACTGTCAAAAAAAATGTCAAAACGATTCTCAATTCACATTAGTAGTTTTTCTTCTTCTTCTTCTTTATCGAAATAAACAAAAAAAATGTTGCTTGGTTTGATTTAGTCATTTACAATATGTTGAAGATGACGAAGATGTTCAATCTGAAGACGCAGATGGTTCCGAAACAACGAAACCATTCGATAAGTAATTGTTCAAAATGCATTCGTGCAGAAATCTAAATGTTGTTGTTTTTTTGTCCTTCAGGAAAATGTTTATTGGCGGACTTTCTTGGCAAACAACGCCAGGTAGATTCATCTCAAATCATTTAGAAGCAGAAATAAACAAGAACTGTTGACTTTTTGTTTTTAGAAAATTTAAAAAATTATTTTACTGAATTCGGTGAAGTTGCCGAATGCATGATTATGAAAGATGCAATTACAAAACGGTCAAGGTAACATCGCTGTCATTAAGATTTATTATTATTATTATTATATCTTCTTCTGTTCTTCATAGAGGTTTTGGTTTCATTACATTTAAAGAAGCGAATTCAGTTGATAAAGTCTTAGCAAAAGATGTTCATACATTAGATGATAAACAGGTATGAAATGAACAAAAAAAACAACGAAGTGTTCATTTGCTTTTCTTAAACATCAGTCGGTAGTTGTGATAATCCTCGCTGAGATATTGAAGTTAATGATTTACTTGTGTAAACAAGTGCACCAATAAAAAATATGAGAAATAATGCCGAACTAATTGATGCAAGAATTGAATACGGTAGAAAATATTCATTGAATAAATTGAAATCTTGTTCAGATTTAGTGTAAACAAAAAAGAATAGAAGAAGACTAGATAAAAATGCTAATAGTGTAAATAGAATAAACATTAACGCATAACGGATGTTTTCATTACGAATAATTAATTGATTTTGATAATCATTCGAATAATAGCTTGACATAGTTTTTCTTTCTTTCGTATTTAATCAAAATTAGACAGAGACAAAGTGTGAGTTGGTTTTAATTAAAAAGCAAAATAGATAAATGAAGAGTTAACTATGCCGGAAACGTGACTATTTACTTACAATAAATATAGAGTCTAACCACTCAATATTGTCTCTTTCTTCTTGCCGTTGTCTCTGCTTGTTCTTCTTCGTCTTCTTGAGTATGTGTGTTTTAATTTTCACGAGTCATTCCATCATTTGACAAGATTTGTGCTTTGAAAAAGCTCAGTTAGAAAAAAAAACGAAGCTCACGTAATTAAGAAAGACAATCAAGCATGCAATGAATTTAACAAAACTAGCAATAAAAAGATAGGAATGTTCGATTATTGTGATTAACAACATGTTCTTGGTCGATAGAGAAAATTTTCTACGAGAACTTTGTATATCGTACAGATATTTTCGATAATCAATCGTGAAGAATAAACAGTGAAGTGTGATGAACGAAATTAACATCTTATTTATTTCGTTTCTTCGAGGCATATATATATATAGATCGGGCTTTCTTCTTTGTTTCCAATAGAAAGAAGCTTTTCACACATGATATTGATCGAGATATGATATCATTGAAAATAAACAATACGTAACTGATCAATTATTTATTTTCTTTCGTGTTTCTTCTTTTTGTTTTTTTGTTGTTGAAAATGATGATCAATTATAAGATATTAATATCATTTTAGATCGATCCAAAGCCGGCCTATCCTCGTCAAAAACATCCGAAAGTAAGTGACTTTTTGAAGATTAGCTATTTGAAACTATCAAATGTGAATATATGCGTGTGCGTAAATGATGACAGTTTTATGCTTATTGCATGTTAGTTCGTATTGTTGGACGAGACGAGAGAAAAGTGAAAGGCAAGACTATTATTCATCGGAATCGATCCGATAGACTGTTGAAAAAAAACGACAGTAATAGCAGATCATTTGCGAGAGCGTGCGTGAGCATCCGGCCTCTTTTCCTCTCTCGGATGTTCGCAAGATGACTGAAGAATATTCGACTTTGCTTAAGTCGAGAGATGGAGAAAGCAAATCAAGAAAAAACGAGAGAGAACAGGAGAAAAAGAAATGGAGAAAACAAATACACAGTCGTCTTCATCATCATCGTTTTCCGTTGTAATACATCTAGAAAAGAAGAGAAGATTTTCGAATGTAATCAAGAGAAAAAAAACGAGAGAGACAGACAGAGAGAAAGAAAACGCTAACATTCACTTCGTTTCTCTATACTTATGATCATTTTTTATCGATGACAACGAGATCGACACGATTCATGGCTAAACAAAGATACAATGAAGATTTAACTCTGTAGATCTTTATTCTCAAGTGACAAAATCCATTTGATTTCTTTCATTTTCTTCGATTAAACGGCACTAAATACCAATCCTCCTTGTCTTCTTCTATTTGAGTCCCGAAAGAAAAAGAAATGAGCATCGGAAATAACAATACATTAGTTCTACTCGACAATATTGCAACACAAGATTTACTCAGTAAAGCTAAGGTATGAATAACTTGTGATTTATTGAAACATTCGGTGTATTTTTTGTTTTGTTGCCTCTCACTTTTATTTGATCTCTCGTATGTCAGTCGATTTAATTGAAAAATTGATTGCACCAACAGTCTTTCATATTCGATTAACAATTTTTACACCGAAGAAAATATAATGAAATAGTAACAGCAGTGTCGAAAGACAGATAATTATTTTCTTTCTTTGAAAATAATCGGTGATCGATTGAATATGAGAATAGAAACAACGAAAAAAAAAGAAAGAAAAGAGATTTGCTTCATTTTATGATAACCTTTAACCGTTTATAAGCAATAGTCGTATTTTTCTTTTTTCAAAAAAAAAACTAAACAAAGAAAGGAAAGAGATGAAAAGTGTAATTTCTATTCTTTTGTTTCTTTGACCTAATGAAGACCTTTAACTATCGATCATTTAGTTTCATGAACATCACTGTTATTCGTTCTTGCAGCTACCATCAACATCATTATTGTCCATCTTATAGTTTTCTCTCGTTCTCTCTCGTTCTTATTTTCTCCCTATTGTCGTTGTTGCCGTCGTCTTCTCGGCTCGTTTGACTCTCCAATTCTGAAATTTCATAGGACGATGTACTGTGTCGATAGCATGAATGAATATATAGGCAAGAGAGCAATAAGCAGTGTATGTGCGTACGAGAAAGAATTTCAAACTCTCTCTCTCTCGAGTGAAGGAGAGAGAGAGAGAAAAAGAAGGATGGATGGAGGGAGGGGAGAGAGAGAGAAGAGAGAACGAAATCTATCTTCTCTCTCTCTCTCTATCTCGCTCACTCGTTCGAACGAATGTACAAATATACCGCTGCGTACATTGCACATGCGATATATTCTTTGATTCAGTGATCGTAATTAATACCTCTCGTTCTCTCACATCATTCATGGCTACGTATATACTCTTGGATCCGAATGAATTCGTTCAACAACAACAGCAACAAGCGATGTCGGCTGTTGCTGCTGCGACTGCAGCCAATGTAAATAACAATCCTCAAGCTAATAGTCACCTTTTACATAATCTAAATATTCCAAACAAAAGTTCATCATCAAACGATGTAAGTTTGTAAGCAACATCATTTCCTGTATCGTGTTTTCTGTTTGTTTATTGACTTTTATCTTTACCGTTGATAAACATACTCAATCACATGTTGTATTTAACTAACCTTCATATATACGATCACACATATTGATAGTAGATTGAACTTTCTCGTTTTTCTTTTTCTTTTTTTTTCGTTTCTTTATTTTACTTTAATCCATCATCATCTTTGTTTATGTGAATTGAACTCAACCCCGACGGGTGGACATTCACCTTCTCTCTTTCTTTCTTTCGGCTTAAATTTACGTCACAAAGGTCATCACTAGCGGGTATATTTGAATATGAAATGAGAAGAATAAGAAAGAAAGAAAGAAAACGAGAGAAACAGCGCGAGAGTGAAGAAAAAAAAAGACTTCGATCGTATAATCAAATGAGTACGATTGAGAAGAAGAAGAAGAAAATCTCTTCTGTCAGTATTGCCGATTGATTGAGATTCAGTTAAATATTCTAATTAAATACAGACACAAAATGATCATACCCGTCGGGGTTTTCTATCGAAGAAAACGACAGATATTCTATATTTAACTAACAGTTACCGCTTCATTGAGATTTGTTTAAAGACGTAAGCAATTCATTTCCGTTTTCTTTAATGACAAAAGTAAGGTTCATTAGATCGATAATTCAACAGATTGATTATTAGAAAAGGATACGATCCATCTTCTTTTTCTCTCTCAGGAGACACCTTGTGTTCAATGATGAGAAATAGACAAGAAATGCGCTAGATAATAACAAAGTAAGACGTAAATCCTCGAGTAAATAGTGCGAGTGAGTGTGTATGTGTGTGTGTGGGAGCAATGATCAATTCATTTGAAATCGCATAAATATTTTCTTTGTTAAGATGGTGACACGAACAAAAAAAATATTCGTCGGAGGTTTATCAGCAAATACAACAGTTGAAGATGTGAAAAAATATTTCGAACAATACGGCAAAGTCGAAGATGCAATGTTAATGATCGATAAACAAACTGCACGTCATCGAGGTCTGTTGATTTAATTGAGTCATGTTATTTGAAATTCAATTTTATTTAATCAGGTTTCGGTTTTGTCACTTGGGAATCCGAAGATGTTGTAGATAAAGTCTGTGCCATTCATTTTCATGAAATTAATAATAAAATGGTAAATCGATTATTTCTTCTGTCGAGAAAATTAAAATTAAACATTTGATTTTTGTTTTTGCTATGTTCAGGTTGAATGTAAGAAAGCTCAACCAAAAGAAGTTATGTACGCCCAACAGATGGCCAAAGGAAAAACAGCTTTACAACGTGGTGCTTATGGTGATATTCTCAGTAAGATTCAGATTTTTATGTTTGTTGAAACAATAAAATCGTTGTTTTGCAGGTGCATATGTCTACGGTGTAAATCGAACGATCCCTACAACTTATGCCGCGCCTATTTATCCATTTTCTCCAGGTATTTAATTTCGTGTTGATTTCGTAATCGAAGACATGTCATCTTTCAGCTGTCTCCTGAAAAGAAAAAGAAACACATTCGAGCGTATAATAATAGTGGATAGGTTAGCTGAAAACAACAATGAAAATCCATTGTTATCTCTAGATTTTTGTAGTTATTCGTTTCTATGTTAGGCACACCGATAGCAAATATCTTTGTGTGTTGTGTGTTTTGAAGTTCTCTCTTATTATTATTATTATACATGTACACTATAGATTTTTGTAGTTATCGAATTTCTAGACAGGACACACATAGAGGTAGATTTAGTTTTCTCAATCGGAAGATTCCAAATTGAACAGCATGATAAGTACTTTGAGTTCATTCTTCTTCAATCAATATACAAATGCAAAATACAAAACAAATTGGAATATAATTCTATCTTTAGGCTTGCCATCAGCACATATCAGTTATATTCCGGCTGCTGTGGGTCTTCAAACTCCAACGTTAACACCAGCTGGTGAACAGCGATTTTTCGAGTATCCATTGACACCACAAGGTATACCGACAGGTGGACCGATTCCTCGAGATTCTCTGTTACAACGAAGTCAGTTCGATCATGGTTCATTGTTTTCGAAAAACTAAACTATTTAATTATTTAGGCGGAAACGGACTAGACTTCTTTCAAGCAGATCAACTTACCGCCCAATATCTGCAACAAGCAAGTCCATCACCTGGCTTACCAATTGCGGTAGGACATTTTGTATTAAATTGAAAGCATTATTTCAATGTGTTTTTCTTGCAGACTTCACTATTAACAACTCCTTATGCTAACGGATATCATGGCCATTAAAAGTCGATTGTATATTACTCCGTCGTTTCTTTTTCTTCTTCTGCATGTCTGCTATTCATTTCCCAAATAAAAACAAAACAAAACAAAACGTACGTGTATCATCATCGGAACTTACAGTGCCAAGCCCTGTTTAAAACCAAAACATTGAACATCATCGAAAATCTGTCCATGTTTCTCGTGTTTCTTTTTTTTTGTCGACATTCCTTTGTCTTCCTTGAATACATCAAACGTACGCACATACATACAAAACATATGCTTGATTATCACATATATTATTTTTTATCTATTTGTTTTCTACACAAACATCTTTTCGTTTTCTCTGCCAGCATGCATATTCTTGTTGTTTGTTTATTTCGAAATCTCTTTTTTTGGATAAGTGTTTGATTCTTTTTTTCTTCTGTGTGTGCGTGTGTGTGTGTGTCCCTTTCAAAGAAAACCAATTCAAATGAGACCAAAAGAAATGTTTTTACTCTTGTTTCTACCGATGTGATACTGTGTAGGATGAATAACATAGATTAGCAAAGGTAGAATTGAGCAAAAGAAAAAGCAATCTTTTTTTTCTAGGCAAGACAAGTACTGTAATTTCGTTTTGTTGTTTTCTGTTCACTTATCATGATGGTTCTTGTTTTCTTTCTCAACCGGTTTATCTCACTCTTCTTTATTTACCCCGTTTTTTTTCTTCTTGTTTTTTTTCTCTGCCGAAAATTGAATTATCTGCAAATAGTGTGTGATTGCTTCTTTTCCTCTTTCTTTGTCGCAGTTCTTTTTGTCGTTGTCATTTCTGTCTATCACTTTTGAACGCATTGAAGAATAAAACGAGATCTCTGCTTAATCAAGCAGAAGTCCACTGTCATAACAGCAGATTATTGGATCTGTCATATCTAATAAAATAAGTTGTTTGTTTCTTGGTCAAAAAAGAAAAAAGAGAATGATCCTTCAAAGTTTATTAAGATTCAAAAGACTGTCTAAAATGAGCAACATTCAAAGTTAGGCAATGGCTTGATAAGCATCAGATGAGAGAAGAGCGGGTTCAGCTTCAGAACGTCGTTTGTATAACCAAATAAATAAGACTAGAATGATAATACCGAGAAGAACAACAACACTTGTAACAGCTGCAACAATCAATTTGTTGTTGCCATCACCTTGAAGAGAAAATGAATGTTTTATTAATCAGAATGAATTATGTTTACTTGGTGGTGATGGTGGAGTCGACTTGGAACATTCGACTTCACTACTAGCTGGAAATTTGGGCTCATAAATCGAAGTAAACACATCGAATGGGCATTTAGTTGATGGACAACCGTTTAATGGAAATTCTTTCGGATCATTCGAATCTGTTACATTGATGTATGAAACTGTAATGAAGTAGCTCGAGTCTAGATTATTTAACTTTTTTTTTGTAAATTTATTCTATGAGAAAAAAATCTTACTTTGTTTATAAAGATCAATGAATAGAGCACATGCGTACTAAACAACGAAATTGGAAAATCGATTGAATTAGATTTTCTTTTCTTACGGGTGGTTGATGTGGCCAATTAATACCAAGAAAAGCAAGAGCTCCACTCACAGTTGTATCATGCTAAACAAAACAAATTCAATGAAAAGATAAAACAAAATAAACAAAAACCTACAGCAGAATACATTCGAAATTTGTTATAGGCTTTTCCATGAATTGTATTGTTCATATTCTTCCAAATGTCTTGAACAACTGGGCCTAAATCAATAAGAAAAATTATTCGTTTTATTCTCGATTGTTTCTCTCTCTCTTTTACCTCCACGAATTCGTTTTGTATCGTTGTTTAAATACAAGAAATGAAATGAAAGATCGTTGATATCTGATAGATTCTTTCGAACACCTTCATCAGCCCAGGCTGGTGCTTTATTGAATCTATTCTAATTCATAAGAAACAAACGAATAGATCTTAAATCATGAATCCCTAGATCAAAATTTACTTCAACATAAATCGTATCAGCAATATCCCAAGCATTGTACAAACTGATATTACTAATGTTTGTCCAGCCTTGGAGTTTTTCGAAAAATGGCTAAAGAAAACCAAAACAAAGAACTTCAATAAGAAGATTTCGTTTATTTTTACAGCATAAAAAGCGTTCATATTTTTGAATTCATCACTTTGATAGACACTATCTTCGATTTCTACGTATCGTGGGCAATCATTAACGCCGAGTAACTAAAAACAAAAGCTCGAATTTCAATTCTTATTTGTTAAATAAACATACGAAATCATATTTCATCGGTTCAGTATGAATTGGTATTGGATGAATCGATGTTTGATTAGTCGAATTGTTCGATACGGGATAGAGACCAGCGAGATTCGATTGAACTGACATCAATGTTCGATCGTAATCTGTCGAACGAACGAAGATTTCTTTCGGATTGAATGATGCACTGAGAATCGATTGATAACGTGTACGAAAATATTGACCAAGACGATAATGTTGATCGATACCGGTTTGTGTTAATTGACCAAAACTAAATTCAATGACGAGATAATTTCAAAGGAAAATAGTCATTTCGGATTTGTGTTTACCCATTTGGCCAATCTTGTTCTTTCATTGGATCAGTTGGATATGTTGAAATTGGTGTTCGATCTCCATGTCGAAACAACTAATCAAACAAAATCAATATTGATCATAATCAATTTGATTCGTCTCAACTTACGACATGTCCGGCAATGAGTTCATCGCCAGAAATCAGATCCAATAGAATAAAAAAACTGATTAGAAAAATAATCTTCATGAGAAAAAATAAAATAAATCTACAACAAACAAACAAACGAAAAGAAGTATTGAATTTTTTATCTCGTTGAGCAAAGACTATTTTGTATTTTGATTAATAAATGAAGATATTTTACAAAAGCAAAATCTATTGTACAAGCCGTATGTATACGTTCGAATTATCGTGACTAGAAAATGCTCTACTGGCGAATATCATTGAAAACAGCAAGAGGAAAATATTTTATGTGAGTATGCCATTGCGAGGAGATTTGAAAGAATTTAACATGATCCCATTCTTGACCATCGATATTAACTAAAGAGAAGACCAACTAATTTCGAAAGACGAAAGATTAAATAACAAAGAAACCTTTTAAATCAACATTTTGTGATTTCGATGTACAGACAAGTCGATTAATGCCGTTAATCGCTAGAGGTTCGAGGTATTTGGTATTTTGTAGATCTTTTAATTTTTTGCCAAATTTCATCACTAAAATTGAGTTGGTTTTTTGTTAAATAGAATTTAATGAAATGAATAAATTACTTTTTAATTTTTTCTCTCGTGTGACATATGTCATTTTTAAAGACGGAGAAATTTTACCGTCGATATTCTTCGTAGGCTGTCGAGTTATTGTCAAAACACGAATATTCGATTTCAACGATGATTTAATTGTTCGTATTCCATCTTTTTTCTCTTTTTGTGCATCGATTATTGTCCAATAATCGACAGTAACATCGCCAGGTGTTGTTACCGATTCATCGGCATGTGAAGTTTTGAGAAGATTGTTTGTGAATTTCGATTGAGGAGAATTCGAGAGTAAAAATGATTGACTATTTTCATCGTCGGATGAATCTTTGGTTTCACGTGTTGAATTCGGTAGTGGAATTGAGGATGTTAATGAAGCCGTTAGGAGAGCATTATCATCAATTGAAGAAAATTGATTCTCATTCGAAGATAAAGTCCCGAGACGGACGTACTAGAAAAAAAGATATTTTGTTTTTGCCCAATAAAAAGCAAAACATTCGACATACACAAAAAAATGGAAGAAATGTTGGTGAAGAATCTTCTTCGGCTCTGAAAAGAAAAGTCATTCGTTGAAAAACAAATTGATGAGAACCGATTCGACATACGATTTTCCCTTTCGATTTAACATCACTTCACCAACGGGCAACGAGAGTGTACGTTGAGAGATTTTTAAATATTTGCTTATTTTTTGTGATAAATCTTTGACGTCAAGAGTTTCATTTGTTGAATCAATATTTCCGAAAAGTGATTCATATTGATTATCCAAATTTGCAAGAAATTTTGCAAGATAAGAAAACACTAAAATAAAAACAAAAATGACCTCTACCGTTTCAATGTCAATAATTCAACTACCTAATGGAATAAAATAAAATCGAAAATAGGACATATATTCATGAGGTTTCGATGCTAAACATTCGACGTATGACTGAAGAAATGAATTGACAAATGCATCATCACCGAGAAGAACTATTCGAATGACTGATTGACTTGTACTATTGTGAAAGCAAAAACACAAATTCTCTTTTTCAGAAAAACAAAGATTATCAACAAACTATTTTTGTATTCGTTGAATGATATTGTTTAGCAAAGCTTTGCTTTCAGTGAGCGATTGAATTGTTATCACAGGCAGATTATATTCTTGAAATTTCGATGCAGTTATCTAATTGAGAGAAAAAAAAGACGAATATTTGATTCTGTTTTATCGAACGAATGCATTTTGTTTACATTTGATTGAGCAAGACCTGTGTACAGAAATATCATCGATTCAGGAAGTTGATCGGACAAATCCAAATCTTCACATTGTTTCACTGAGTTTTCACGGTATGTTTGAAGTTTATCAGTAAATTGTGTTCGATCGATCTCTACGGCTCCTTCGGATGTATCTGATTCAATTGGTGTTTCATGATTTTCGAATTTTCGATCATCTTCATTCTACAAATAAACAAACAAAAATGCAAAGAACACATTCTTTTCTTTGAACATACGAAATGCAATGTTTGCAAATGTTCAACAGGTGTAAAACCTGGCTTTGGTACTGATTCAATACTCCATTGATCAACTGGTATGGTATCATCACTAATATCTGATGGTGGATCTTCTTCTTCAATATCTGATTGCCTTTCTAAATGCGCTTGATGACTCGTTCGATTTATTGTCGAATTTTTATTTGTATTTGTTGTTGTTGATACATTTTTTCGTTTGAACATTTGTATTAATTTTTTTCGAATGAGATTTCGATTGAACTTCTGTTTTGTTTTACTATTGAATTCTAAATCACTATCTTCAAGTTCAGAATTTAATTCTTCATCTTCAAGATATTCATCATCATCATTAAACGATTGATTTGCTTTTATTGTCGACGAATTTGTTGTTATATCGTGTTCATTCGGTATCGTACTTGTCATAGAAACAATTGAAACGTAACCAACTGAACGTTTTTGATTGTCTTGATTGATTAAATCCTCTTGTCGAATGGTTTGTTTCGTTGTTGAATACAATTGTAGATCCATATTCAATGACTGTTGAATAGCAAGATTAAGATTAATTTCACCTGATGCTAAAGTTTTATAGCCGATTAATGGACGGTTTTTTCGTCGTTGGACATAGATTTGAATTTTATTGATATCACGTTTGAAATAATGAGGATACTAGACAGAGCGAAAGAGAGAGAGAGACATTAAAAGAAAAAAAAAATGAATTCGATTTACAGTGATGAGATATTGCAGATTTACAGGTTCATCGAGTGTTCCATCTTGTTGAAGAGGTATTTCACAACAACGAAATGTTCGTTTATTACTCTTAGTTGAAATTATATTTTCTTTGAGAAAACAAAATGAAAAGAATTTTACTTCGATTTTTACAGCGACAACTATTGCATTTGAATCACCACCATCGATCAGGCGATTGAGAACAATTCGAACGATATTAAATTTACAAAGTCTAAAAATAGATTCGGTTTATTCATCGATTTTATTTCGATTTGCCTTTCTACCTCGGAATACACGTTGAACTATTATCAATTTCTAATTGAGCATAGGCCATTAATGTTGTAGCCGTTTTTGTATTTGTTCGTTGAATTTTTTCCGCCATTATGTATTTTATCTCAAAAACAAATAAATACGTATAAAGACACGAAGAGTTAGTCGAGGGAAAACACTGATCGTATTCGAATTGCGACTGATGAGTGCGCTACTATCGACGATTTCTTTTCCGTCGCATGCAGCGATTTATTTATATCAATTGGTTGTTGTAAAGAGAGACGAAGAGAGAGAGAATTTGTTCTTTTTTGTTATTGTGTGTGTATTTGTTCTCGAACGAACGAAGAAGATCTCGTGTATGTCTATTATACAATTTTGTTTTTTGAAAATACTTTTCAGATGGTTCGATGGAATGAAACATTTTGGGGCGAAGGTAATCGAGGTTTCGAAGTCTTATCGACCAATGTGAAAAATGCCGGTATTGCAATCGAAGAATTTCAAAGATTCTTGAACGAAAGGTTTAATTAACTTCTCTGTTTATTTGAAAATAAAATCGATTTGACTTTCTAGTTCACAATATGAATCAACATATTGTAAAAATCTTTCACGTTTACAAGCTCAACTAGTTAAAGTTCAACATGTTGGTACATTTACACCGATTTGGCAATCGATTCGTGATCTTTTAGAAAAAACAGCACTGTCTCATTCGACAACAGTGACATACTATCAAGAACTTCTACGTGAAATTCATAATTATCATGAAACATATTTGAAAAAAGTTAAAACAACCATACAGAAAGAT
>Ga0209922_102762_pt1 | contig 14739 bp, 12 predicted proteins | sample ThiBiot_500_biof_FD_183946 | JGI IMG/M metagenome (GOLD analysis project Ga0209922, IMG submission 183946) | Wastewater bioreactor microbial communities from Cape Town, South Africa - Thiocy_expt_500_biof (SPAdes) | ecosystem: Engineered > Bioreactor > Thiocyanate-remediating > Anaerobic-Aerobic ...
GGCGTTCCTCTCATACTCGTGAAAATTCTTGTTCCATTTTTCATCACTAATACCAATCATCCATTGATATGGTTCTATCGTACCTATTTTCCTCGTCTTCTCATGTGTATTTTCATTGCAATCTATGTTTGTTTTACACCGATGATTCTTTCTCAATGGTATTTCTATCCAATTCTTATTCTTCTCTTTCTCTGTAACGAAGCAACTATCTACTTAATGCTCGTTTCACGTGTTGGTTTCTGTGCTCGAATAAGTGATCCAGCTGTCGGTGGAACTTATATCACATTGCTGAGTATGGTCGGTAATTTCGGTGCAAGTTTAACAACTTCGATAGTTTTGTATGTTGCGGGATGGATTCAACCTGAAACAAGATCTTATCCAATTCTTGTTGGAATCTGTTTTCTATGTGGATGTATTTGGCTTTGGACACAATATAAAACTGTATTCAAATTACAAGCATTACCTATTGAAAAATGGCATCTTTCATCAATGAAAGCAACGGATGAAGATGCAAAAGAAACTTGTATAAATGACAATGTACATGAACAATAATTCTAATGTGTTAAATAAATTTATTAATTAGATTTGAAAGTGTCGCTAACTATCGTCTTCTGTCTCTTTTTTACTATGTGCAAAACTAACCAATCTGATTTTGGTTATTTCACAGTCATAAAGAACGACGACAGACAGATAGTATTATTATTACTTACTTCGATATTTTCAGATGATGTACACTCGCCATTCGATTGTTTCAATTCTTGATTTGGGTCCCATTGATGCGTGTATTCAATTAAGTTCTCAACTTCCTCGTTTAACCGTTCAAGAACTTCACAATGAATTACCCTATGTTCTACGTCGAATATTTGGTTTCGGTCGATTCGATTGGTACCTACGTGACATAGGCAATGATCGTGCTCATCTTTTTTCGATTATTCAAGAATTTCTTTCGCCTTGGCACGGTGAACTTTGGAAAGCAATTCTTCGTCTACAAGATCACAGTCCACAATTTACATTCAATTTTGATATAAGCGAATTACCAGTACATTTACGTGCTAAACTTGCGACATTATACGTGCCGGATATTGTTCGAGGACGCACGACAACAACAACAACACCAGGACAACATTTAACATCATTAGCACTTGATCCAATTGAATATTTCTTATTTCATTTACTTTCCTATCCAGTTTCGGATCAACATCAAATCGTAAATGATCATTCGATCGAAATTCTTCGGTTTTGGTTATTTTTCTGCTTTTTAGGATCGACCAATGCGAACTGATTCAGTCTATTTAAATATTCTCGAGATGTATCTTTGCCTTTTCCTACCAATCGATGCCGAAGAATTTCGTTTACTTCTCATGCCAACAAGCAACAATGCGAATGCAGTTGCACCAACAACTTCTCATGCACTCGATCCACGTTTATTATCACCGATTCCCGTTGAAAGTACACCGAAGTAATAATTAAATTCGTTCGTTGATCTTAATCGAAAAAAAACTAAAATCTATAGAAAAAGTCCTGTACGACAATCGTATCTATTTGGAAATAATACAAGACAACGAGGAACGAACGAAGCAACAAATATGAATATGACAACATCTCCGACATCTCCATTGAATACGTCGACGTCGCCCGTTGTTCTGTCAACGACAACTGCAGATACAAATGAATTAATGAAAAAAATCGATTATTTTATCAAAGTAATTTCATTTCGAAGGCAAAGAAATATCGAACTGTTTTTTTTTTGTTTCTTGATTAGTCTTATGTTGCATTTTTAATCGATGTGTTTCAACCATCAAAATCAGTTTTTGGAACTAATAGTGGTTCAATTCTTATCCAAGTAGAATTCAACAAGAAAAAAAAAAGAATCTCTGTTCATTGATTTTCAGGAATTCAATCTATCCGATGTTCATCTACTTTGCATTCGTATGTTTATCAAACGTCTACATCTATTTTGTTCGTATCAAATCGGTGTTGGCGGTAACAACGCATCCCTAGCCAATACAGGCTTAACCTTACTCGAACAACGTAATCTTCTTGTGCCATTACAAACACTTAAAAAGTTTGTTCAAAATCATAGCAGAACAATCCTCGACCGTTTTTGTTGTAGAACATGTATCGAAACTTATGTTCGACAACCATTGTATACTCTTCTTCAAATTGGTCTTGTTCGATGTGCACTTGATCAAAGATACAATACACTTCTGTTTATCTGGTATACGTATATTCGTCCATGGAGATTTACTTCACAGACAATATCGAATGATCATCGAGCAACGAATTTACTTGATACAACAGCTGTTGATCAGGAATCATCGACACAAGATCAATCGATTATGAATGCAGAAAATATCAGTTTCGTTGAACGAAATATTCTGTTTTATGGTCGTCTTTTTCAATTTGCTATTGATCGTTTGCAAAAAACTGATTTAACCAATAGTTTTGTTGCGCAATTAATCAATAAATTAGCAAATGTAATGTTCATTTCTTCGATAAAAAACTTATACATTCTTCTCTTTCAGGTATTTTCAGCTAAACCTTTCTCTCAATTACTTCTCAAAGGCAAGATTGTGTTTTGTTTTTGTAATTTCTCATCGAATTCAGTTTTTATAGGTGAACAAGTTGCAATGTATTCGTTATCATCACCGAATTCTTCTGGCAAACAACGTATCACTCCTCCATCTTCAGCATCAATCGATGGTCCTCGACCGTCCTATTCAATATTATGTGATGAAACTCAAACATTAGTCTTAGGATGTTTACGTAAAATCTCAAGTGCTCTACAAAAAAATCAACGTCATATCGACGAAGGTAATCGTCTAGTTGAATTAGAAAGACAACGATCTCAAACTGCACAAATGGTTTCAACGAATGCTCGTGATTTATTAACTCGAATTTTACTTAAAATTCCCTATGTTCAACCTCAACAATTAACAGCACAAACTCTTCAACCAAAACCAGTATTACCAACAGAAATTATTGAACAATTAATAAACACGAAAAATAAATTTAACGAACTCTTTCAAGTAATTTTCAATCTTTGCAGACAAGAAGAAGAAGAAGACGACTGTGACGATATTCTCATGATTTAGATTGATATCGATGCAACAGACGAAACTGTGCATGATGACGAACCATCACTAGTACAATCATTGAATACATCATTTCAAGCAAATCGAGTAAAAGAAAATTTTGTTTTTTAAAGAATGTTAGTTCTTTTGTATTGTTAGTCGTTAACAACATCGACATTGAACTCGTCGTATTCGCCCTATGAACTTGAAAATCCGATAATATCACCACCGAATCCCTTCGAACTTCGGCCATTACTTTGGTTCAATCGGCAACTATCCGAAAATATCAATCTTCGCGTAAATCAATTCTCATTTTGCTTTTCGTTTACTTGTTTTTCTTCATTATTTTCAGTATGCCGATCAAATCAATTCGTTGTACAATCAGCCAGGTTTTGTCGGTTGGTTTTTCCGTCAAATATTCTACGGGCCCAATGATCAACACTTTCAATCGATACGTACACCTCAAGTTAACTTCCGACATTTTGCTGATATTCGTACATTAGCTTTGCTCTTCATCATCTATTTTGTCATACGTTTAACAATCGGTGGAAATCATTTTCTATTCAATTTCTTCTTCGTAATTTTGATTGTTCTCGTTTGGAATATCCTTCGAGCAATTCAAGCATATAGACAATCGTTGTGTTCATTGTGAAAGAGACGAATTATGTGTTTAAAATATAATGTATAGAGAAAAGATTTGTTTGTTTTTTTTTATGTTTAACAACTTCAGATCAATTGAAATAAAATCAAGATCGAAAGAATACAGTATCTCATATGCTTATCTAATCTAGTCACGTCATATAGAACAATCGTTATCTTTTGTTTCATTTCGTATCCACCAAGCAACTTATTCTAGATCGAACGAAAAAAAAAATGTTTCGTTTACTTGTCTGTTTACTTTCATTATTTTGTTTTATTGAACTATCGAATTGTGATAAAATCTATCCATGGATAAAGAAAGTTCATGTAGTTTCGATGACGCATTTAGATGTTGGTTTTACTAATTTTGCAGCTAATGTTTGTTCGTTATATTTTAATAAACATTTGCCGAATGCTGCACGTCTTGCCGAAGAACTTCGTGACCGCGGTGGTGAAGAACGGTTTATATTCACAACACATCCGTGGATACTTTTAGAATTCTTTGATAATATTGCTCAATGTACAACTGAACGACCGAATCGAACATCAATTGAATTAGTTGAACGAGCTATTCGACAAGGTGATATTACTTGGCATGCTCATGCGTTTTCAATGTTTATTCCGATGATGGATAGGAATTTATTCAATATGTCATTGAGTATATCCGCGATTTTAGATCAACGTTTTGGACAAAAACGTAAAACAAGTGCTTCGCATAAAGATGACATGGGCCATCCGATAAGTACGATTCCTATTTTTACACAAAATGGAATTACATCGGTTCATATTGGAGTCAATCTTAATTGCCACGGTGCAGATCTACCACCAGCATTCATATGGAAACATCCGGAAACAACGAACGAATTACTTGTCATGATGTATAACAAACCGACAGCTACAACTCCTTGTTCAGCTGAATCATGCATTTATGGTGGTGATGTTGTTCTGCCTGGATTTGACGAAGCCATGGTCTATCATTTTACTTTGGATAATACTGGACCACCACATAATATCAATGATGTTGTTAATGTTTGGTCACAAATTCAACTTCATTATCCTAATGCACAACTTATTGCCAGTAGTCTTGAAACATACAGTCAACTATTATTAAATTCATTCAAAGAACAATTACCAGTAATTACTGATGAATGGGGAACAACATGGTTGTATGGCGTAGCAGCTGATCCGTACAAACAAGCAGCCTATCGACAAATATCGAGATTATTAGTCAATGAAGAATATACATCGGATTTATATAATTATTCGTTTCGTTTATTGAAAAATCCTGAACATAATTGGGGTTTATGTACGGGTTGTTATTTAAACAAAACAAACTACGCATTTCATTATCATAACAATGAATTTGTACGTGTAAGACATCAAAGTGATTTTCAATTATTAGAACAAGGCTGGCAAGAAGCACGATCGTATCTTTATCCTCTCAATTCATCGGATCGTTCGTTAATCGAACGAGTCAAAACAACACTTAAAGAACTCGAACCATCACGTCCGAATTTAGATCAATTCACTCGAATTCCATTGCCACACAATCGAACAAACGATTACTTTCTATTCGAAACATCATTATTTTCTGCTGGATTTAATTATTCAACAGGTGCAATCGTTTTCTTAAACGATCGTCAAGGAAGAAATCTTTCGAATTTAACAAATGTTCTCGGTGGTATTCAATATAAAACCTATTCAAATGATGATTTCAATAATTTTAATATAAATTTTAATCCGAATTGTGGACCACCATGTGGTGATTTTGCTAAACCCGGTCTAACAAATGCGACAAATCAAACAATTCATCCATATGTAACTTCAATGTGGATCGATCATATGAATACAATTGTTCTTGTTGAACTAACATTTCCTGAACGAATCATCGAAGATTATGGTGGCAGTAAAACAATTTGGCTTAATTATACGTTTCCACTTGGTTCACAACAGATGATCTTAGTCGAATTACAATGGTTTAACAAAACTGCTACACGTCTTCCTGAATCGATTTGGATCGAATTCAATCCAATTCTACCTGTACTATCACAATCATGCAATCAATGGAAAATCGATGTACTTGGTTATGATGTTGATCCATCAAATATTGTAGATTATGGTTCAAGACGATTACATGCTATTGGACAGAATGGTGTACGATTTTATGATCATGTCAATGAAAATCCTTTATTTAGTTTCTATTCGCATGATGCACCATTACTTTCGATTGGCTCAGCAGATTATTTATTGAATTTTGATAATTCAATTCCAGATTGTCAAGATGTCGGTCAAAATGGACTATTTATTAATCTTCATAATAATCTTTGGAATACAGCATTTCCTATTTATTATGAACAAGATGCAAAATTTCGATTTCAATTAGAATTTTCGTCGAATTGGATGCAGATTATTGACAAAAAATAGACTTTTTTCTCTTCGTTCTAATCAAACATGTTCGTCATATCGCTTGATAACTAATATTTGAATAACATGTTTTCTTTTTCTTATTTTTGTTTTCAACTAAAAACTTTCAATTCATTGGCTGAAAAAAAAACTTATCATGAAAAGATATTAAATAGATGTATCATCCGATTTTAAAATACACGATAACCTAAATTTTCATGTATATTCGACCGCTATCTCTGTCGAAAGACAAAACAAAATAAGAAGATTATATTCCTTAGTTTATATGTAAGTATATTTTTATAATTTAGATGAGTGGAGCACGAGTACATATGTACGGAGTCGCCGAACAACCTGGTGTATACGGACACTATCAAGATCCGTACATGACAATTCAACCAATATCACCAGAACCTCAGCGATACAGACCGTATGATCCTTGCTGTAATGACTGGTGCTGTATATTTGCTTGGTGTTTTTGTTGCTGTTATTCTAATTCAGATCATAGTGGAAATCAATGTTGCGATTGTAATTGCGATGGATGCGATTGTAACTGTGACGGATGTGATTGTAACTGTGATGGATGTGACTGTGGTGGGTGTGACTGTGGCGGATGCGATTGTTAAACAATATTTTCGTAATTATTAATTACAATATCCTCATCTTTCATTGAATTCGGTTTATTTTTTCTACATTTAAATCCTTGTACAATCGCCTTCGATTCATTAATACATAGCAGTCTTTTGCTTTCACTTTTAAATAAATATTGAAATTTGAATAATTAAACTATGACGTGGTGCCGTGTATATGCTCAATAAAATAAATCATTATCAAGCAGATGTTCAAGAAAATATAAAAGTGCACGCGGTATTTTCAGGAACAAATAATTTTGAGATCATTCTCGGTCTTGTAGGAAATGGCAACGGGGAAAACGGAGGAAAATCAGTCTTGTAGGACTCTAATCTACAAAAAAGTTTGAGACACTGAATTGTTACTCTGACATTTTATCAGGTCTTATAGGCAAAACAAAATCACGGAATTGAATAATCACTCCTGAAGGCCAATGAAAAGAGAACATGACGTCACTTTAAAAAAAAAGCTATATAAATACTTGCGAATGATTAAATCCTACTCATACGTAAAACATATTTATGTGTCTCACATTCGATTCGATAAGATTTTACAAAATAAAACGTTGCCTTTTTTCGTCATTATAGATGAGTGAAACACGAGGAAATATTTATCATATCAATAGTCAACCGGGCCTATCTCAACTAAATCAAGATCCATTCGCGTTACAACAAAACAAATCAAAAAAATCACAAGGACCATCATCAGCATATTATTGTTGTGATGACTCATGCTTCCTATGTCTTTTGTGTCATTGTCATTCAAACTCTGAATCTAATGAAAATGATTGTTGTTCTTGCGACTGCTGCGACTGTAACTCTGATGGATGTGATTGTAATTGTGATGGATGTGACTGTGGTGGATGCGATTGCAATTGTTAATTTTACTGCATAGCTATTACCATATTTACAGATTTTATCGAATGCTGTTTAGTTTTCTTCTTATGTATCCGTGAACTATTTGTTCGAAATAAAGATTCGATCATTACGTTTGCCTAGTTTCTGTTTACTATTTGTGAAATCAAACGAGCTATACATTTAGATATGTTTATCGATAAATCCCAAGGATCATCGATCGAATTTCATAGTGATCAGACACATGCCGCGATAGGCCTATACGAATGAAAGAAAAGAAAGAAAACAAACATCTATCCTGCTGGTCTACACGTGTTGTGTGTAAGTGAAATCTTTCGATATAAACCAAACTAAATGTTAAGACAAAAACTAAAGTAATTCTTTGTATTTAATCAAGAGACAGATAAATAATACGTACAATGTCAAGTCAAACAACACGAGCTACTCCATATCAAATACAACCGAATGTATCCAACAATAGTAAAGATCCATACTCACAATCGACAAATGCTGAATCAACGAACAGCACTGAAGACTGTTGCAATGATATTTGTCGTGAGTGCTGTAGCTGTTTTGGTTTATGTTGTAATGGTTGTTTAAACTTCAATGAATGGCTTATCTGTTGTTGGACTGGTTCTTGTGATTGTTAATTATTTCGAATTAAAAATAAAAGAAAATCATTGAACTATATGTTTTCATTTCTCTTTTATTTTTTTATGAAAAATATAAAAAAGGAAAAATGAATAGATCGAAGAATTTTATTTTCGTTGTCAAGTTTACGACCATCTTGCTGGTTTGCCTTGCAAATGAATAGTATGCATATGTTGTTTACCGATAAGGATTTTATATGAACCAGGTTCTAACCATTTCGAACCATCTCGTGCAACTGTTAATAATGATCGAACATTTAACGGAAAGAAGACTTGAGTTGTTTGATGTGGATCTAAACGAACACGTGCAAAACCGAATAATTGTTTAATTGGCGGTGTTTGACCAGTCATTGATACTTGTGGTGGAACAACAAATGCTAAAACTGAATCATCACCAAGAATATCACCCGTATTCGTTACATTAACACGATACGATTCAACAAGTACTTTAGTTTCGTCATAATTATTCTTCATTAACGACCGAATTGGTAAAACAGTTTCGATTGTATCATTATACCATGTATAACTAAATGTTGTATACGAAAGACCATCGCCGAATTGATAAACAGCTTTACCAGTATAGAATTTATATGTACGACCAGGATTTTTCGGTGATGGTCGCATTTGCATGTCGAACATACTAACTGCATCAACATACGATGCTGGATAGAATGTAATTGGTAAACGACCACCTGGATTATACAAACCAAAAATGACACTTGCAACAGCAAGACCACCAGCTTGTCCAGCATAGCCCATCCATGTAAGACTTGCACATTGACTTGAATCTCGAATATAGGATAAATCTAAGCCACCACCAGACATAATAACAACATGAAGTGGTGAACGAACGACTTTTTCAAGTTGTTGAAGTAGATTTAATTGAATATCAGGTAATGCAATCGATGTTCGATCATGAGCTTCGGCTTCAATTGTTTGATTGATACCACCAAAAAAGAAGACAATATCAGCTGACTTGGCTAATTCAATTGCAGCCGAAAAGCCACTTTGATCATTATCAGATATTGGACAACCATGTGCAAATGAGACATTGACTGAATAACCTTGAGTTACAGTATTAAATCCTGCGAGAGGATCAATTAGAAATGGTGCATGACCATAATAATTTCCTTGCATGATAGCACCATTATCTGCTGTTGGTCCAATTAATGCAATTTTTTTATTTTGTAATTGATTTAATGTCAATGGTAATGCTTTATTCGTATTTTTCAATAGGACAATACTTTCTTGTGCTGCAGCTAGTGCTAATTGTCGTGCATGATCCGTATCGACATCGTTCTTGTTCAATTGTCTGTATGGTTGAATTTCAGGTGGATCAAAATATCCGAGTCGAACGAGAACATTAAATGTTCGTTCAACTGCTCGATCGATATCGCCTTCGACGATCGTTTTCTTGTCCAATGCTTCTTGTGTATGTTTCGAATAGAAATCACCACAATTAAGATCCGTACCTGCATGTAACGCAACAGCAACCGTATCTTCAACTGTATGAGTATAATTATGCGTATCCATGATCGTTGATACCGCACCGCAATCACTGACAACAAAACCATCGAGATGATACGAGTCACGTGCAATTGTCTGTAGGATAAATTGATTGGCACATGATGGTACACCGTTGACAGCATTGTAACTGCACATAATACTTGCAACTTTAGCATCACGAATGCATGTTTCAAATGGTGGCATGTAAGTTTCAAGTAAATCTTGATCGCTAACGATGGCATCGAAATGATAACGATCTGTTCCGTTCCAATTTTCTAAATCATAAGCTGCATAATGTTTGCAATCGGCAGCTATTTTTAAGTAACGTTCATCTTCGCCACGTTGTAAACCATTGATTAACGCGTAGACATATTGTGAAGTTAGAACTGGATCTTCGCCGGGCGTTTCTTGGCCACGACCCCAACGTGGATCACGGAAAATGTTAATATTTGGCGTGAAAAAAACTAAACCAGCACGACCTTCATTGTTAAATGCACGTGCTTCTGTTGAAATCGTACCGGCAATTTCATGAACAAGACTCAAATTAAACGATGCACCAAGATTAATTGGCATTGGAAAACTTGTTGCTGATGGTAGATCACCTCCGAAATTAACGCCTGGCGAATAAGCAACACCGTGTAGAGCTTCAGACCACCATTCGAATTTCGGTAAACCTAAACGTGGTACAGCAGCAGCTGTTGTGACTAATTGCGTGATTTTTTCGGCAGTTGTCATACGACCAACTAAATCTGCAGCTCGTTGATGTGATGGAAGCGAAGCATCACAGATTGGAAATTGTGCTAATGGACCAGTTTTACAATCAGGAAAACTTGGTGTTTGTGCATGAATGCTAACCACAACAAGAAAAAGCGCCGAAATATAAGTGCGCATATTGACGATCTCTCTTTTTTTTTCTTCTTATTTATGAAAGTTTCAACTAAATAAAACAACTATTTAAACCACTGTAAGATGATAGATAAGGAATCTTTTTGAGAAAAAAAGGGCAGGTATGTGAAAGAACTTTTTATCAACGTTTTTCTTATCAAAAAGAAAAGAAAGTGGTTTAAATGTCAATGAATATTTATTTTTAAACGTACTTCTAATCTAACAGTAGAACGACGAAATAATTATTTGTTATACATGATTGCTCGTCTTTTTCTCTCTACCAATATGCTCATGAGTCACATTTACCACAAAAAGCTTTCCTAGTCGATACAATCAATGTGAAATAAAAACTGCTTCGATAGTGTCGACTTATTTTTTCAAATTTAAATACAAAAAAAAACTGATACACATGATCTAATGAATACAATCAATACGTGTTGGTGTAATGGTCAGTTTTACTTGACTGACATCAGTTGAAGATGAAACAATGCAATCTAAATGTTGAATACCAATTGTAGAATGAAAAACAACTAGTGATATATTTTCATTTGATGCTCCTTCGATAGATATGATTGTTTGTGTTCGTTCAACATTTGTGTCAATTGAACGAAATCTTTGTCGACTGACATATGTCCATTTGTTTGATTCACCCATAAATGCATATTTTGTTTGATTAACATCATTAAATTGCCAGAGAGGCGATAGATACCAAAGACAAAACGATGAATTATCACATTTATTAGCAAAAACATGCAGTGGATGTTGTTCATCGAATGCGGAAATATCAGTAAAATTATCATAGGACCAAATGATACCAGATTGAGCATTAATTTTAGTTGGAATAATTGAATAGTCAACTTGCATTCCTGATGCAAAAATCATATGAAATGTTTGATTATCACTATCATAAAGGAAGAAAAAAATGTGTTATAAAGTCAAATATTTAAAAACCTACATCGTCGTTTGAGTTGAATAGAGTTCACCTTTCAGCTCACCATTATTTTCAGCCCAATCAGCAAGAAATGAATTAATCATTGTAACAGGTCGATCTGGTTTCAAAATAAGACCATCTTCTCGGCAACATCGCATAATACGTTCCTTGTTGATGAAATTAATTCCATCGCCTACACCAACAGGTCCTGTCGAAAGAGTAGCCATCAAAATTTCTCGATCAGGAAGTGGTTCCATTGCAGATGGTTTATACGACGAGCCCGGCTCATTCATATTCGACCAGAATGTATCTTTAGATGGAGCAATACCTAGAGCATCAGCAAACATATTCGTTATTCCAATATTCCATTGTATGTCATGATCAACAATATGTGATGTGTAATCACTAGATACACGTGCTTGTGTTACACGTGGTATTTCAAGAGCTTGTAATGCATGACGAGGATAAGCTGAACAGTATTGAATAGTAATTTGTGCTTTTTCAGCACCTTGACCCATTGATATTAGCCATTGTCGTCCGAGATTGATATCTGTAATCAATGGAAGAAAACGTGCTGTTTGAGCATGCATCCAATCTTGTTCGTACATAATAAGTCCCCAAGAATGTGATGCTTCAGATAATAAATCAATCCAAAATGAATCATTTCCCAATGGTAACGACATTTGATTGACATCGTCCATAATAAAAGTATAATTTTCGAAATAAATTGTGTCGATTGCCCACCAACGATTATGTGCTGCTAGAGGCATATTTTCTAATTGACGAGATAAAAATGGAAGACCATCAGGAAATACATCAGGTCGAGATGTCCATTGACTAACACCACCTTTTACACCTCTATAGTACCACCATGAATCAAATTGAATATAATGAAATGGAAGTTTTATATTTCTGTATATAGACAAAATTGTATCTTGATAATTTAGTCCAACTTCTGTATTATAATAATAATACGCACCAGCATCTGTATAATAACCAAGATAATTTAAAGTGATATCGTTTAAACGAAATTGATCGGTTCGATTATATGCTTGTTTCATTAGTTGACCCCATTGATGTATTCCTTTGTTAATACCTTGTGATGAATAGAATAAAATCATTGAATGATGATAATTAGCTGGAATCTGTAAAATCGAACCAAAGACACCATATTGGAATATGTTAGCTTGTTGACTGAATGCAGTTGCCATGAATTGAGAAAATGGTGATAGAATGACTACATCTTTTTCTCCTTGATCCGTCAAATTGAAGATTACAACGGGACCTGCTTCCATACTCGAATTAACGATCGTATTCGACGCAATCCATTTACCAGCACGGATATCATCATAGCCCATCATCACACCTACGTACGTAAATTATAATTATTTCTTAGAAGAAAAAAAACAGAATCTAATGGATTTTCACCTTCAAATGTAAAAAAACCTCGATTATCGTTCGCATCAATTTGTTCGATTCGAAATGAAGGAAATACTGTTCGAACTTGATTAATACTCAATGGTATTGTATTGATTAAATTCAAACTACCAGTATCTAAATGAAATGTTATTGCTGAAAATAATTCCCATTGACGGATACGTCCTGTAATATTCGTCGTTGTTTCATTAAGATTTAAATTATAAATGAATTGAGTTTCATTCCATTTGCCTAGATTCCTATCATTACCACTTTCAAAATGTATATCAATGAGTCGAAGAGAGTCATCAGTTGATGTATACCATTGATTGTTTACGTACAATGATGTACTAGCTGAACGAAACCAAACAGAATTATTGATAGTGACATTATATTCTCCAGTTTTTTGATCGATTCGAACTTGAATATCATCACATTTAGAGGATAAAATAAATAGAACAAACACCAAAAAACGCGTTATTATCATATTTCAATTGAGAGATAAGATGTGTCGAATAAAAGAAAATGAAATTCATCTTCGTTCTTCTCTTATTATCAGACAAAAAAATCTACGATAATAAATATTTAATTTCTTAATTCGATACTATAAAATGATTCATTGTCCTTTCATGCAAAAAAAAAACAACAATTGCCTTTAAAATTACAACGATGTGTATAGTATACCCTTTCGAACAACGACTTACTCATTCGAAGATTGTAAAGGTTATTCGAGTCTATAAAAGAGATAGTCCGTTCACTTTAGTTTTTATAATGCCAGAGCTTAAAACGATGGATGCCAATGAAGAAAATCAAGTGTCAAGTGTAAGTAATGGTAGAAAATGTTTCAATCATTCAATCTACGATTGGCTTACACTTCTGTCAACATTATTCGTACCGCTTGTTGTCGGTATCTTAACAGTTGTTCTTCCGTTGCAACAACAAAATTTAAGTGAAAAACAAAATGAAAATTCCAAAGCCATTGCATTAAATAATCGCTTACAAGAACTTGAATTATTACATGATCAACAAAAACAAGTGATTTTAAATACTTATGAACATGATCTATGTGAATTAATGTTTAAATATAAGAAAATTGTTAATAAAGTGAATGAAAGTGAAACGAGTAAAGTTATAAACAGTGGCGAAGAAGAAAATGAAAAGAAAGAAATGAGAATTAAAAAAGAAGAAGATGATGATGATGATGAACGTGTGTCATTAGTCATTCGTACGAAAACTTTACATGCTCTACGACAGTTAGATCCTGCACGAAAGATTCTTCTCATCGAATTATTAATCGATAGTGGTGTACAAAATCGTATAAATATATCTCATGCTGATTTCTCGTCGTTAGTTTTTCCTCCTGGTTCATTTTACGATCGTCTACGATTTGTCAATGTTATTGCTCGAAAAATCTCATTGAAACATGTTCATTTACATCAAAGCAATTTTTCCTATTCGATTCTCGATGAATCATCATTTCAACAATCGAACTGTTCGCAAGCTGATTTCACTTATGCATCATTACAACGAACCGATTGGACAAATACTGATGTAACACAAGCAATTTTTAATTATTCCAATCTATTAGGAGCAAAGATTACACCTCAACAATTAGCTACTGTACAAGGTCTACGTGGAGCAATATTACCGAACGGTTCAACATCTACTATTTAAAAACTCAAATGACTATTTGTTTTTTTTTCAAATATATAAAAAATATATCTCAGTATCAGCCTGTTTTTAATATTGAA
>Ga0209922_102764_pt1 | contig 14739 bp, 8 predicted proteins | sample ThiBiot_500_biof_FD_183946 | JGI IMG/M metagenome (GOLD analysis project Ga0209922, IMG submission 183946) | Wastewater bioreactor microbial communities from Cape Town, South Africa - Thiocy_expt_500_biof (SPAdes) | ecosystem: Engineered > Bioreactor > Thiocyanate-remediating > Anaerobic-Aerobic ...
CAAATATCCCAAGAGTTTGCGGTAAAAATGCATTTTTTCCGCCTTTATTAACAAGTGCATTAAATCCGAAGGCAGCTAGAATAGCTCCTGATTTACCACAAGCAGCAGATATGCCATGTGCAGTTGCTCGAAATCTCGTTGGAAATATTTCAGCTGGAATAATAAATGTTGTGGCATTGGCACCGAATTGAAAGAAAAATTGTATAAGTACAAATAGAACTATGAAAGCAGCTATCGCATTTTCTTTCAATTGATGAAAAGCTGCAGCAACGATTGTAAACAAAATAATTTCCATTGTAAAGCCAATTATTTGAATTGTTTTTCGGCCAAGACGTTCTACAGTAAAAACGGTAACATAATAACCTGGAATCGAACCAAGTAGAACGATAATTAAATTTCCAATAGCTTGTTTCCATAATACTTCCCATGGTGATGTTGTTGCTGAATCAGGCGCAAAACCAATAGCCGAGAGAACAATCGATTGATTGAGTGATAAACCATAAAAAGCAATATCGAGTAAAAACCATGTCGAACATGTGCCAAGTAGAATTTTAAAATTACACCAATGTGAGAAATAAAAGAAAAATTCTTTCAAATGATGTCGATCATTTGTTATTGCTTGTATTTGTTGCATACTATCCATCGATGTATCTTGTCCAAGCGCATAAGCTTTGCCTATTTGAGCTAAGTTTGTATCTTTCAAAACTTGTTCTGCATATCGAGCTGATTCAGGTAATTTAAATCGTGAATAAATAGTACAAACAGCAGGCACAGTTCCCAATGCAAGAAGAATACGCCAAACATAATCGATATTAATTTGATCGGCTTCGATTGGACCTTTGAAAATAGCCAAAAGGATTATATCAAATAGAGCACCAGCAAATTGTCCCCAACCTTGCATAGAAAATGTTAATGCAAGCATTTGTCCTCGTCTTCCTTCACTTGCCCATTCACTTGAAACCGTAGCTGACATGGGGTAATCACCACCAATACCAATACCCAATAGAAAACGCCAAAAACCAAGAAATCCAAGTGTACCAACGCCAGTTGCTGCTGATCCTGCCATTGCTGAACCGATTGTTGCTACAATAATGATTAATAATTCAATACCATAGATACTTTTACGACCTTTTTTATCACCCAAAACACCGAATACTATTTGTCCAAAAAGATTTCCCACATTGGTTATACCTTTAATAACACCTTGAATATCCGATGGAATCGTATTGTTCTGAGATTTAAAATAAACAAAACCAAGCATTGGTACAACTAAGTTTATGACAAATATATCATAAGCATCCATGAAGAATCCTGTCGATGAAACAAGTACTGTCAGTATTTGTCTTGTAGTAATTTTTTTCCGTGATTTTTCCGCATTTTCAATATTCATTGGTATTTGGTGTATTTCAGGCGCTTCGATTGACATCTAAATGTTGTCATTCAATCGTAAAGTATCTATTTATATAGTCGAACCGAACGGTATGGGGCGTTTTTGTACACGCACGCAGTGCGTGTTTACCATGACAGGTATAGTGGGGTATAATTATAAATTTATCGTTTTCTTCTTTTTGCGCATTTTTAAAAGTACATCATGATGATTTTTCATGTATGTGGAGTGATTCACGTTACATCTACGTATTTATTCAATCAATAATTTATTTTACAGTCTTTTGATTGCATGTTGTCGTGTCCATTCACTGGCTGTTTGTTCGAATTGATTTCGATCTGTTTGATAGCATTTCAATGCTTCTTGGTTCAATCCATGTTCGAGATTGGGATCGGTTAATAATGAGCATATCGAGATTAAGAGAGCACGAACACTCAATGCGGGCGACCACTGAGAATGTAGAATGTCGAGACATATTTCACCTTTCGTACTAATGTTTGGATGATAGATTGGTGTAATGAGTCGAACTTTCGGCGGTTTGAATGGATAATCTGATGGGAAATCAATGGTAAGATGAAATCTTCCACCAGCATACGGACTTTCTTGTGGTCCATCAATATAACCAGTCCAATGTCTTATATTCACGTCTTGATCTTTTGGTTGTGCAAAACATAGTGGAGCTGGATCTTTCAGAAGTTCATGGAAATGAATATGAATACGTTTAAGAAATGTCATTTTTGTTTTCGTCTTTTACAATATAAGCTCAGTAGTTGAGAACGAAAAACGTATGATTCGAGTCAATAGTAACACGCTGTTTATGTACATTGTAAAAAGAGTGGGAAAAAAACCATGTTGGAAAAAAAACATGTCACTTCCATTGAGGGTGTTCGTCTTGTTTGAAACACAAAAAAACATGTTTTTTTATCTTAGCATGACCTTCAAACTTGTATGATTTTAAGAATATGCAATGTATGTCAATTAGTAACTCAGATCCAAGCTGAACTGAACTGAATTAACATTCTATTATTATTCCTAGTAATTATTTGCGGACGTGATTGAACGCATTTTTGAACTTCAAAGTAATGTTCATAATCTAGACCGTTCAATTCCTTTCATTAGAAATCATATATTTCACTATGCGTTAATGCCTAACAATATTTGTTTGATCAATACTGTCTCAACGGCTTGATAATTAAATTTTTCCTGTAAAAGTTTTTTTTTCTAGGAAAAGAACAAAACCAATCTACTCAAATGAAATCATAAACACCGTCGCTAGCTACTTCTATTTCTAATTATGAGCTTCTATAAAATGTAGATTTATCACATTCCTCGAACAGAACATCGCTATTATATTAGAACTTCCTTTATTCATCGTTGATATTATAGGCAATCTGTTGAATATAATTACATTCTAAACACTTGGCAATTGGAAACACAACCCTTCATCATTTTATATTTTGATTAAATCCTTCGCCGATATGTTATGTCTTTTGGTTGGCGTTCTATTAGAAACAGTTGACAACGGATTACTACTTAATCTGACATCCAAAAATCGAATTCGGTGCAAAATACGTTTTTCTCTGACCTGTGTTCCATTTTTAATTTCACTTACTTGCATTTGTTTACAATCGATTGATGTTTACTTTTACTCATCACAATCTGTTGCCGTGAGACAAAAGAGTAATATTTATTCATATGGATTGCTCAAACAATTCCTAATCTTATTTTTTAAGATCTTATACAAATAGGAGCAGCATTTGCATGCCGAGCACAAAACCTAACCCATACTCAATATATCACTTATTCTATAAGTCTCGGACTTTGTGTTAATAATACCCATCACAATAATTAGCATATTCGGTTGTCTTACATATGAAAACTACACATAACCGTCGTGTACTTTCTTCAATCTCACGATAAATGATGAATATTTCATTTCTTCAAATTTTTAGTTTGCTATTATTTCAACTACCATATGGAAGTATGTTATTAGTCTACAGTTTATCTACGTCAAATGTTGTTAAAGACAGCTATCGTTCGGCACAAGGAACATTTCTTTACACATTTTACTTTTTGTACTACGTCAGTAAGTGACTATTTGTTTTTGAATTTAGTTATATGAACGTCGGTACTTTTCTATAGTTATCATTCTACTGTTATTGTCTTGCATCAAAACGGTTTCGGCGACAAGTTCTATATCGATTGAAACGATGTTTGTCAATCGATGCAAATGAAATATATCCAAGTTCAGAGGGCAATCCCACAACTATTCCAATATAATCTACAAATTTACACCGAACTTTTTAATTAATTACTTTTTCTTCTTCTGAAGTACTTGTAATGTCTATAAAAAAGAGAGTGAAATTTAAAACTTATCAGTATTGCATCTCATAAGATAACGAACATGTTTCTTTCTTCTTCGATTCATCTTTGAATTCATATCTTTTACACACATGAATCAAGTCATCAAATTATACGATCTTGCGCCAACTCCTACATCCAGTCGATATTATTCTCCGACAGCATGGAAAACTCGTATGGGTCTGCTGCATAAAGGTGTTGCATTCGAGACAGTTCCTATAAACTTCTTGGATTTGCATGGTGAACTTGCCAGTCGTGCAGGTGACCCTAATATTACTGTACCAGCGATTGAACTACCTGATGGAACATTCATTTATGATTCATTTCGTATAGCTGAATGGCTCGAAAGTTCCTATCCCAATGCTCCATCGTTGTTCACTGGTGATGAACAGCTATCGTGCAATGTTCGACCCGAACTTGTGACTATGGGCAAGAACTATGCACGTTTGATTGATTTAGGTCTTGGTGCATCGAAGCCCGAATGGGCCGTATGGTACGAGCTGTTCTTTCCTCAACAGGATCAACAGATTTTTGGTGACGAACAACGAGCTTATTTTACATCGGATGCACGACTCGGTCCAAATGGCTATCAAAAAATGCTGGCACTCGATCGTGTCGAACTCGTACGTCGTGCTAAAATGAATGTACAACCTCTGATTCAGATTTTACGCGAACGTCCTGGACAATATTTTCAAGGTACACATCCTGGACAAGTAGATTACATTATTTTCGGTCGTTATGCATACTGTCGTGTACTCGATCCGCAACTCGCTAAAGAAATTTGGAATGACCAAGGAAATGAATTAGATCAATGGATTCAGAGACTATCTCAGGCTTATGATGGCCATGCTCAAAAGATATTCGATAGTATTTAAAAATTGCTTTTGAACTGAAAAACTGTGAATGCATTATAAAATCATTGTATTAGTCGTTCTCACTTTATCGTAAATATTAAAAGTATGAGTCACACTGAGGTGTAGCTCTGTATTTCGCCATCATTTTGCAACGAAATGACTAATGCAGTCTTTCGTTTTCTTATCTATAAAATGCAGTATTTAGTATTATACACCAACATGATTATTTTTTACTAGAGCAATGGTAACAACTATCAGTCAATTATTAGGCGAGCAATTTACTCGAGAAAATGAATTGAATGAAAAAACTATTGCACTTTATTTCTCGTACGTTCTTACAAGCGAATTTGATCATATGTACGTAATATATATTTTTTAGAGCACAATCATGTGAATCCTGTCGAATATTTACCTTAAAATTAGCAGAGACTTTCAAAGAAATTCAGGATGAATTAAAAGATAAATTCGATATTGTCTTTATTTCATGGGATAAAGATCAATCATCATTTGATGAAAACTTCAAAGAAATGCCTTGGAAAGCATTACCTTTTTCTGGTCTGTGATTTTAAATTTAAAACAATCCATAAAACTAGATTTGTTCTTCGTTCAGATCACGATCAGTCAAAGTACATAAATGAACAATTTAATATCGAAAATATTCCATCGTTAATTGTTCTTTCTTCTTCATGTGAAGTTATCAGTTTGGATGGTATTAGCGATATTAATACTGCTTCTAAAGACGCTTTTCGTCATTGGTCTCGTAAGAAACATGAAAACAAACATATTTGGGACGAGGTGACTTGCACTCAATGCAGTATGAATCCATTAATTGGTACACGGTATGGTTGTGCATACCGAGAATGTGATACAGATTTATGTGAAACATGTTCATTAAAAAATGAGCACGAACATCCTCTTATTGAATATCTTGTACCTCGACGACAGTATCCAATAGAACAATTTTTCAAAACAGTTCCTTATTTACTTCATTCCAATACTGAACAACTAATTGAAACGAAAACAATGTGGGAAGAAGGTGTAAAAAGTATCGGATTCTATTGTTCTGCTCGTTGGTGTCCAATTCATCGTGATCTTACACAAAAACTAGTTGAATTCTATAATGAAGTGCAAGTTACTTCGCCGGGTTTTCGTTTAGTTTTTGTATCATGCGATCGAGATGAAAAATCATTTGATGAATATCGTTCGCATATGTCATGGCCTGCGATTCCATTCAATTCAAATGCCATCTTCAAAGCATATTTTCAACTATTTAGTATTCCAGCGTTATTTATTTTTTCATCTGATGGAAAAATTCTATCAAATCGTGGTCGGTATGATATTTTACGTAAAAGAATTGAAGCATTGAAAACATTGGCACGAGGTGAAGAATTGCCTCCGCCAACGATCGATGAATTCGAATGGTCGAATGTTTCTTGTGATGGGTGCGGCATGGTTCCTATTATCGGTCAACGATATTATTGTTCTACATGTGGTGACTACGATCTGTGTTCGGTGTGTGAAAAAAATGGCCATGAACATTCAATAGAACGTGTACCACAGCCGACATCCTACTAACCATTCTATTTTATTTAAAATGTTGTTTTAAAACCTCGAAAATATCTGTAATTGGCGCCATTCTAACAGTTTTTCCGTCAATAAACGGTGTAATTACAGTGCAACCCCATTCTTTTAATTTTGCTTCTGATATTCGAGTCTGTGGATGATTCCATAAATTAGAATTCATTGCTGGTGCAATAAATATTGGACATCCAGCACCCAATGCATCTGCAACCATTGCTGTTACGAGATTATCTCCGAATCCCGCGGCCAGTTTATTAAATGTATTGAATGTACAAGGTGCAACCAACATTGTACCAAATGGAAATATATTGAGTGGCGGTTGTTTGTAATCACGAATAGCTTGCACACCTTCAACATTATAAATTTCATCAGGTGGTAATATGGAATTTACATTTGGTGTCAAGATTGCATATGTTTTCCAACCAGCAGCAACTGTTTTACCAACAAATTCAGGCATCTCCGGTGCACTTCCAGAGGCTGTCACAAATACGAATAGATTCGGTGTTGACATTTTCTTATAAATCGAAAAATGAAAAAAAAAACAACACAAACTTGTATGTTATCTTGCATCTTTGGGGACATTGAAAGTTTAAACGAATAATATAATTACTTTCTTTTCTTAGATATAGATGTCATGTTCCTATAATAGCAGTGATCAAACGATAATCCGAATTTTTGCTTGAAGATTTTTAATTTCATCTAAGGATCTATGAACTACGTCATTAGTTTTTTTCTCTCTCAATGCTCGAAGGTTTTTTTTACTTATGATTTAAATAGATGTTCACTTTGAAGAGTTTTGAATCACATTTTGAAAAAAAATGTTACTCGATATTTCGATGTATGCAACACGTATCATTTTAATATCTTTCATTATACTTGGCACCATTGGTAATATTCTCAATGTTCTCATATTTACTCGTCCAAAACTTTTACAATTGTCATGCACAATTTATCTGTTTGCTGCGTCGATCGATAATATACTCGTGATTTACACCAATCTATTAACTCGACTTCTTGCAACAGGATATTCAAACGACATCACAAAACTATCAGAATTTCTATGCAAATTTCGATTTTATGGCGGTTATTCAGCTTTGGCTTTGTCACCCTATTTTATGATTCTGGCTTGTTTTGATCGATATTGTTCAAGTTCAATATCAGTCGCACGACGAGCCTGGTGCAATAGGAAAACGGCAATTAAATTAACATTCGGCGCTATTCTTCTTGCTCTTTTGGTTTATTTACATATGGGAATATTCTTTGAACGACGATTTACAAGTACCAGTGTCGTTTGTTATAGTCGTCCTGGTTTTTATGATATGTTCTATCGAATCTTTTTTCTTGTCATCTATTGTTTACTACCATCGTTTTGTCTTGGTGTTCTATGTGTATTAACATTGAAAAACATTCGTCAACAAGTTCAAAGAATTAATCCAGCATTAGCAAATGGCAATCATTCTCTTCGTCGTATTGATCGACAAATGATTCGAATGCTAATCGGACAAATCTTAACACAATTAGCATGCATCTTACCATTTGCTATTTTGAATTTAATAGGTTTATTTATTAACAGTTCTACTGTTATATACAATTTCTTCTTTCAAATTCTTTGTTTACCACTATTTGTGAGTTACGCAACAAGTTTCTATGTATTTACATTATCATCTCGAATCTATCAACAAGAATTGAAGAAAATTCTCTGCTGTTCGGACTCGAGACAAGACATGAGTGAAGGAACTATGGTCATAACAAAAACAGCAGCTCATCAACATTGAACAAACTCATCATTTTATGTTGTCTTGTACCATTATCAATTAACACAATGAACTCTTCGGCACTGCGCTGAATTCCTGCTTAACCTATATTTTTTTTGTATTCATATCTAATTCTCTAATTAACACACCTATTTTAATCTCTAATCCAATGTCGAAAGATGACAGAAAATTTTTCAAAATTTTCCCGAAGCAAATCCTAGTCGACTTTTTTACAAGTAAGATCTTAATCAAGATACAAGGTACAGATAAATGAACTTATCTTGAAAATTTAGGTACAAGATCTTAGCTATTCATAAGCAAGATATTCAATCGATATTTTGACATCAAATCTTTATTTTTAATATCATGCATTGCGTAACAAAAAGTAATACTCATGTTTAATTTACAAATACGTATTTAACGTAACATTAATCACACAAAATTACAAAAAAAAAGAGTCAGTAAGATCGTCATTTACCATTCTTTGTAAACCGAGCATAAAAAAAATCAAGTTTGTCTGCCAATTAAATAAAGTATAATAGACATTTGTTTTAATATTGTTTTAACTAAGTTATTATGATCTAGAAAAAACTTTCAAAAAAAAACTTGCATAATACCTTCTCTAGACATATAGTGCATATAGGGACTAGTCGTTGACTTTCTTTCGTATTCTCTCTTGTCCTACATCTTTATTTTCATCTTTTCGATCTTATTGATTGATTAACATCACTTGTGGCGAAGAATTGTTTGAGTACTTATTTAGTCTTTAATTCAATTATACATGCCTTTTTAAATGGAATTCAAAATTATTTTGAAAATTTTAAATTTTTTCTTGAACTAATAATGTCGCATTTAATTATCCAAGATCTATTTTTACGAAAAAAAGAAATTATCTTTTAAGATCTTAGTTGCAAGATAGTCGACTAGGAACAGTATTTGCTAAATGCGAATGGATCATGTTTCTTACGAACCGAACTTCTAGGGGCTAGTGGTTGTTGTATAAAGGAACATACGAGGAACTAAATCTAACATCAGCTGCTGATAATTTAACTTGCGTGTGTACATTTACGTATAATTAATGAATAATTTCATCTCTACTCGAATTAAAAGAAAATATTGACGTCATCGTCTGATGATAAAAAACAAATTATTTCATTAAAATTGAATAATTTTCTTCCATCATGATATGTTTGAAATGCATATAAGAAAAATGATCTCGTATATTTTGTTATAACTACAACATGAATGTTTACGATTCGAACGTATCTACTGGTACATGTTTATCAGGATTTTACTGGAATTCTGAAGAACGAGCAAGTCGATACTCTCGATTGTATACTTGCATAGTTGCATTCTTTGTTCATGCAATATTTTGGTCTCAATTAATTTTTTGTCCATCGGTTAGACAAAAATCTATACAATGAATCTATGCTTATTTGATTACGGACATATTTCTTCTACTTCGATTTTTCATTACTTATATTATTCACACAACATCATCTGCATGTCAAGCAAGTCCACTATGGCAATTAGTTGTGTGTTATTTTGATGCAGTTGTTGACAATTATTTCAATATCTTAGAAATTTATATTCTTCTAGCTTTGAATATTTGTCGTTATGTACAAATAAAATACAATCGAAATCCATATCAAATTTATCCGAAAGCATTACTATTAACTCATCTAGGCATCTATATCATACCATTGATATACTCATTTATTCAATTTTACTTTAATTGGAGTATATTACAAGGTTATGGAACGGATAGATGTTCAGTGACCTATTCGAATATTTACATTCAAGTCTTTAACATTATTTTTACATTTTTCTTACCAATCTTTATGAATTTATGTGTTATTGGTGCGAGTGTTCAACATGTACGTTCGACATCAGGTTTGCAACGAGGTCAACATCATGTGTCAGCTCGAGATAAATATCATCGTTCATTAGTTATTCAATTTATGATCTTTTACGCAATCTGGCTTTCTCTTTGGACGCCTAATGTTATTCTTTTTCAACTGTCAGTTGGTTCTAATGATCTCGTAACAATTTTTCGACTATTGAATTTTATCGAAATAGCTTTGGATCCAATTATTATTGCAGCATTGGATATTCGTTTTTGGAACGCTTGGAAAAATGCTTTTAAATTATCAGCAGACAAAATACGTAATACTACAACAAATCAAAGACGAATTCAACCTTCAACAGCAAATCCTGATATCTTCACAATAAAACATGTTCCGATGGGGACCACTACTCTTCGAGTATAAACCACCAATATTCACATCAAGACAAATTACACATCTAAATATTATATCGATTTTTTCATTGGTAACTTCTGGATGCATACAATGACTTCCTTTTCAATTCAATTTTTCTATACTTTTTTTTGTCATTTTACCCTTATTCAATCAAATAAAACCATAATATTATTCATAACTCACTGATTTTTCATACAGAGGCATAGTGCGACAACATCGCTAGTAGAAACATCTATTTCTTTTCACGAATTCCCTTGCAGCTAGATATTAATCAATATCAATTTCCACAATGTTCCTATTCATTTCTATCACAAATTACTATTTACTTATGTTATGATACTATAGCTATACAAACATATCGAAGCTTCAACAAATTCGCCTTTTTTCGTCGAGAGTTTTCGCAGTAATTCTTTACTTTGATCTCCAAATAAATTAAGTCAGATGATGAGTTCGGTGAGTGTTTGAAATAAACATACAAGAATGGTGTTAGAATTGAAGAAACTAAATGGGTATCTAACTTGATTTCTCTCTAATTCTCGAGCAATTCTTTGTGCACCTACATCTCCGATTCGATTCCATTGGAGGTTGAGTGTGGTGAATGTCTATGCACGATAGAAAGTGGATTTACTGTAGAGAATTATGTTATTAAATTGATGGAAACACAAATATTTTAGTAGTAGATTGTTGAGATGCTGATGTTACAATTTGCATCGAAAGAATGTTAGAGTGTTAGCTAAATTTACTTGAAATCGATGATAAGAATTCAGAATAGCATTGAGTCTCTGAGTCACATTGCTTGTGGATAGAAATAAGTCTTTTGTACTCCAATGATCGAATATGTTGTAGATCACGTCGATTAGAAGTTTAGCGAGTGATAAAGACATGTTTCGTCGGATCTGTAGTATGGAAAGAATCATTGTTACTTTTTGCTTAGTAATTTATGGAATTTTGAAACTTTACTAATTTTTCAGTCTTGTACAAATATATGATGAATGATTTGAAAGTATGGAGTAGTGAAGTGAAATAATTGCCTGTTCGAAATGATTGATTTTAAGTTTATTTTAAAAAATTAGAAAAAGAAAACAATTAGAAAAATACGGAATATATAAATTTCCTTATCGTCACGATCAAATAATATATTATAGTGAAGTAATCAAATTGTCAAAGTATTCTCTGCTAATGACGTTCAGTCAGCATTTGTAGTCGATGAAAATGGTTATGATTCTTATTTCACTCATCAATTATTGTTTGTGGAGTTAAACTTCATTTTTAATCTTGTAGAAATAAATAGCACGAAGCTACTTTATATGTTAATATATTAAACTTATATTTTAGGAAAAATAATTGATATTTATCTGCATGCTATATAATTTGTTCTCACCGTCTAGTCATGATAATGTACACTTTATTAACAGGTAGCGCTCATCTGAAGGATTCACAGACCCTTTTCTGAAAGAAATCTAGTTTACTGAGCACTCAAAACACTTTCATCCTCACCTCAAGAAAAAGAAAATGTTGCTAACCATCAATCAATGAACTCATGTATTCATTATATTTTTCTACTTCTCTTTTTTATTACAAAATAAACATGAAAGAAGATATTCAAAAAGAATCTACTTTTGAATACATTAATTAAAATATATAAAAAGATAGAATATTTTCGGAAACGTGATATTTTCAATATCGTTCCCGTAGAATTCTAATTCCGATTGCTCAAAAATGATTAATGATTTCGAAGATCCTTTTTTTTCTGATAGCGCCTTATCTAAATTAATAAAAGACATGTGATTTATATCCCATAACACATTTTCCTAATTAATCGTCAATAAAGATTCTATATGTAATTTCGGATTTTATCTCGTTATTACAGGAAGAGAACGATAATGTTTCTTATAATAATAAGTAAATTGAAGTAATCGAAGAACGTTGACTATAAATCTCAGAACTTCTCTGTTCGATAAATATTTAAAATTAAAGTGTGAAATATCGATAATCTTTGAAACAATAATTATTGATATAGAGATTACAACTGAGAGAATAAGTAAAGTAAGACTGCACCGTTCACGTGATATACGACACGAACATTGGAAGGTAAAACATTATAAATTCAAACGAAACAAACGATATTCGATGAAGTTAAATTGGATAAAACTCTTATATTGAACGCAGATTTTCCATGTATAGAAAATGCACTTGTATGATATATCCATCGTAAATTATTAGAATAAGAAATTATGTTATAAATGATAATTGAACAACGAGAGATAGACGAAATCGTTGAGAGTGAAAGACTCTCGAACAACCAGTTGTATTTGTCCAAGATATCAAAAAGACAGTACTCATAATTTTATGATATAGGACCGGTAGGAATTTAGCTGTTACTGTTAAGCTAACAACTTTACATACAAACGGTTAGGTTCAAGTAGAACCTATAACGGTTTACTTTACTATTCACTTTTCTCAAAGCTTTCACATATTAATAGTCATTCTCACAGCTATCCAATCCTTTGCTTGAGAGTCTGATATAAGGATCTTATTTTGCTTCAACGTTGACACATCAAAATCATTCAAATATGTGTAGGAAATCCGTGTCTTTAAAATTTAGGCTTCTGAATATTAATATATCAGCTGCGGACTCAAAATATCAGCCGTGAAGCTAATATGACCTGTTTAAACGAAGATTTTAATATCAGAAACCGGACTGATGTCACAGGCGTTACTAACATCACGGACTTACCAATATTACAGACATAATTTGAGAACTAATGTATCTATTTAGTGATCTAAATATATTTTATAAATTAATTTTCATTTAAAGTCAACATTCGATTAACATACTAACAAAATAAATCAATTCTACACATCAATTTGAAACTCCGTTCTAGTTAGTATTTTACAAACTTTCCAATTAGTTCGTGTTTCACATTTTTAATCCCGAAGCGATTGTACTGATCAGCTTTTTGAATTTGAACGCGAAACACGAGTGTGAACCAAAATATATCGGAATAACAACCATAATAGTGGTACTAAAAGTATTCATTTTCTTTATCGATATTTCGATATATTCCTACGAGTGTTTCGTGTTCAAACTCTGAAATCTCAATATTTTCTCAGTTTCAAGAGCTTTTTTACGTGTTCATCATACATTTTCTCTACTTCGAATCTAATAAGTCTGATAACAAATCAAAACCATGAATAATAGGTCTTATGCAAACATTTTCATATCCCACTTTCTATACGCTAGATATCATCCATCTATGATACGTTCATAAATTCTAAAGTGCAATTTCAGTTTAATTTCATAGAAATTTTCTTTTCTACAATACTCAATCAATAAAATCGATAAACAGAATAACGACTACAAGCCGTTTTTATTTCATGCAACCAAAATGCATATAACTGTCAAAAGATTTCAAATTAATCAAGGAATCTGTATAAAATATTAATATTATCATTTATTACGATAATCTCTAACAAACGCACACAAGATCATGATTACGAATCTTCATCCAGTTCCACCTACTCGTAATCAATCTTAAACAAGAAAATTGAAATCTAGACTTGAATCACCAAACCAATTCGAGATGGCCATTTGTATTCTTCAGGTGCTTCAAATATTGCGCACCTTGAGCTTCGATTTGATTGTACGACAGGTAGAGTGTAGTGAGTCTCTGTATGAAAGAGAGAAGAATGAGATGATGGAGAAAACAAGAAGAGGTGATGATCTCACTATATTTTGTTGTAATGCTTCACACAAGTATTGTGCACCTTGATCTCCGATTTGATTGCGCGACAGGTAGAGTGTAGTGAGTGTCTGTATGAAAGAGAGAAGACTGACATGATGGAGAAAACAAGAAGAAGTGATGATCTCACTATATTTTGTTGTAATGCTTCACCGAAATATTGTGCACCTTGATCTCCGATTTGATTGACCCGCAGGTCGAGTGAAGTGAGTGTCTGTATGAAAGAGAGAAGAATGAGATGATGGAGAAGAAAATGATGAAATGTTGTCTACTCGGACAAAGGAGCGATGTCTGCCTATATATCTCTGTTATTAGTCAGACAAGAAAGTAACGCCTCTGAGATGAGCGTTAAATGAGCTAAGTGAATGTGTATGCTTAATGGAGGAGTCTCTGGCAAGTATAGATGTTCATGCTGAGTCCCGAGTAGAGATAGTGCTTCAGAAGATGTATCTTTGTTTAAAAGCTATGAGGCAATTTGGTGATGTCCAGTATATGAGTTTTGATTGTTGAGTTATATGGGTGTTATTCAAACGTTGAGCTGTAATGTATATTCAATTGCTCAAGATTGATGCATTATCCTAATCGTCGAATGGCTTAAGTGGAATGTTTATTTGATGTCTAGTGTATTGAGCAGTCAGGGAACTAATGCGCTTCGAGATATTTTTTGCACGAAATAAGGGATTGTGTTGTTTATTTTAGAGAAACAGATGTATCATCACAAATATAACATCAATTATTAGCTTTTAATGCCAATTGAGATGATTTGTTTTTCCAATCGGTGTCTTTACGTATATGTTA
>Ga0209922_102769_pt1 | contig 14731 bp, 12 predicted proteins | sample ThiBiot_500_biof_FD_183946 | JGI IMG/M metagenome (GOLD analysis project Ga0209922, IMG submission 183946) | Wastewater bioreactor microbial communities from Cape Town, South Africa - Thiocy_expt_500_biof (SPAdes) | ecosystem: Engineered > Bioreactor > Thiocyanate-remediating > Anaerobic-Aerobic ...
GTGCACTTACACAAACAGCTGTATCCGTTATTGATAACATGACACAGATCAGTGGGATTTATATTTTCTGTGGGAATGAGGCTCGCCATGAAAAATGGGCCAAAGAATGGCCCAAAGTCAAAGGTGTCTTCACAGATATTCAACCCATCTGTGAAGCACTTAAAAACGCTGCACAAGACTGCGATCAAAATGCAGTCTCAATCAGCTTTGCCCCAACCGGAGATGCAACTACCAATATTAACGATAAAAACACTCTGGATTGTTCCTTCATGTACACACAGATACTGAAGGACATTTTACTTACCATCGACTTCGATCATGGGCATATCATGGACTTCGTAAAATACTGTCGTATCGAACTCTCTGGAAATTCGAAGCAATTGCAAATCGTCGACCAAATTGAAAAAAAATATCGTGATCATGAACCAATTTGGTGGTACACACGTCAAACATTTCTTTATTCAATGCTCAATAGAGCTCTTCGTCTCATGGATGTTGACATCATCATTCAAATGGGATTTTTTGTTTGCGATTTACATAAAAACATCGTCGATCTTCATACAGAACAATTTCATGATCAAACTTCTTCTCAGTCGTTCATCGTCTATCGTGGTCAAAATTTATCACAGACAGACTTCAATCAATTAAAACAGAATCAAGGTGGTTTATTAGCTTTTAACAATTTCTTATCTACAAGCAAAAATCGAAACACATCCTTAAAATTTGTTCATCGTAATTTGCGTAAAAACGAATTAGTTCCTTTGCTGTTTGTAATGAACATCGATCCATCGATTCAAAGTACCCCATTCGCTCATGTTGCCAACATTAGTGCGATTCGCGGAGAAGATGAAATTCTTTTCTCAATGCACTCTGTCTTTCGCATCGGCATGGTACAACAACTTCAAGACAACGCTCAAATCTGGGAAGCAGAACTGACCTTGACTGATGACAATGATCCTCAATTACGTGAATTGTCTGAAAACATTCAGAAAGAAACATCAGGTATTGAAGGATGGAATCGTCTCGGTCTATTGTTGATAATATTAGCAAAGTTTGACAAAGCAGAAGCATTATATGCTATTCTACTGAAACAAACAACAGATCAAACGAAAAAAGCACACATATTCAATCAACTTGGTTATATCAACACCGATCAGGGCGAGCTCTCGAAAGCACTTGAATATTATGAAAAATCACTTGAAGTCAAGAGAAAAACTCTTCCTGCAAATCATCCTTCGTTGGCTAATTCATACAACAACATCGGATTGGTGTATTACAAGATGGGCGAGTACTCGAAGGCATTTGAATATTATGAAAAAGATCTTGAAATCATGAAAAAAACTCTTCCTGCAAACCATCCTTCGTTGGCTAATTCATACAACAACATCGGATTGGTGTATAATAGCATGGGCGAGTACTCGAAAGCACTTGAATATTATGAAAAATCACTTGAAATCATGAAAAAAACTCTTCCTGCAAATCATCCTTCGTTGGCTACTTCATACAACAATATCGGATTGGTGTATAATAGCACGGGCGAGTACTCGAAAGCGCTTGAATATTATGAAAAATCACTTGAAATCATGAAAAAAACTCTTCCTACAAATCATCCTTCGTTGGCTACTTCATACAATAACATCGGATGTATTTATAGAAACAAGACTGATTACAAGAAGGCACTTGATTATTTTGATCGTGCTTTGGATATTTGCCAACGTTCATTACCCTCAAATCATCCAAATATTGAAAATATGAAACGGAAGATTGATTTGGTAAAAAATAAACTGTAACTAAACTTGTGTACGTCACATGTATAAAAAGTAAATTGGTAGAGAATGTGAAAGTGTTTTGCTGTATTTTGTAGAGCATGTAGTCACCTTGAACGTTGGGTAACGACAAAGAATCTATAATTGCAATACCGATTATTGTCTCTTCGCCTTCTGGAATTAGAAGTGCTGATTATTGATACGCAGAGTTATGTCAGATATGGAGAAGAAATTTGAGGGTGAGGGGGAACCTGTGTACACAATACGCATATGTTTAAAGTGAGGGTGAGGGCGGACATCTGTATACCGTTAATACCTATATACCGGCTCAAGCATATTCAATTTAAAATGAGAAAATATGTATTTGAAATTTGAATTTAAGTTTAACGTTCGACACTGGTGTCATTACCTTTTCGATGACTGACATTAAAATCACTCAGGCAACAGTGATCATGAGATATTCATGATCTGCCAGTAGAGACTTTATATATGTTAGAAAATTCAAAATTTGTGATATCATATTTGATTAGTATTATTTGTTTGTATGTAAATGTTGGGAAGAAGACATCTGCCGACAGAAGTGCCGTGTCTTCAAAATTTTGGATCTGTGACAGTACTCACTATTAAACTAGAAGATATAATAATTAAGATGATGAAAGTAAAAATTGAATTCCAATCAGACTTTTCGATTGTAAACATAACTGGAAAAATATAAAATTATTCTATGTGATAATTGTCTTTTTATTCGATATTTACTCGAAGTGATCGCAACTAACCAAGGAATAGCGATACAAGCAAAAATCCATGATTGTATTCGAAAAATTAGTTTATGTGGATAAACAAGTGTCAAATATGGATTAAAAATAATCGTTATGAACGAATAAACTAAAAGAAAATTAATTGAAATTGTTAAATATTCCAATATGATATATATAGATATTATTTCATTCCAAGTTGTGGAATACTGAAAGATATAAAAAGTGTCACAAAAACTACATTTCCTACTAAAATAATCTCTTTTAATGTAATGCAAAAAACGAAGTAGAATATTTTATAATTAGTTAAATCCCAAGGGAAACAACTGTTTCATTTGAATTCCAAGGAAACTTAGCAAAATATTCGAAGCAATTTGACTCGACTTCGTAAATCAAAATGAATGAATAATCTGTAACTGATTTAATATCTGCACGATTGAAGATTGAACCAATTTATTTATTTGTTTGGTTATTCTGCAAATGATCTTGAACAATTTTTAGTAATATTTTTCTTAATATTCTTTGCTTTTGTTTATCTATTTTATTCACAAATTAAAATACTTTTCCAATAGATTCATCTGCGGAAATCACCTATCATTATACTGTTGATTGACAATTAAAAAATAAGTTGGGTTCAACTTTTCTCAACATCAAATCGTTGAATACGATGATTTCCATTATCGACAACGAAAAGATTTCTCTGCCGATCGAAAGACAAACCCATTGGACCATTTAATTGATTCGATTCTTTTCCTTCATTATTTTCACCGACAATAACGCGACTTTCCTTTGCGCCTGATAGCCAACACATGATTCGATGATTGCCATAATCAGCTACATAAACATCACCAACTTCATTGACAGCAAGTCCCTGTGGATTAGACAATTGTTTGAGAGTACTTCCTTGTCCTTGTCCACCAGCAACGACAATACCTTCTTGAGCATCTTTGTCCCATTTCATTACACGATGATTTCCCCAATCAGAAACGTAAAGTGTTTCATTTCGATCGATAAATATATACGTAGGACAATTCAATTGATTGAGTTGATTTCCTTGACCATTTCCACCTGCAATAACAACTCCGTCTTTTTCACCTTTTCGCCATTTTTTTACTTCATGTTTTCGAAAATCCGAAACAAACAAATCTCCATTATCATTATTCATTTTCAATCCCCAACATACACAATTCGAAATAACGATTTGTTTATCGTCTTGTTTGTTGTCTAACGACCATCGCACAACTCGATGATTTTTTCGATCCGAAATAATCAGAGATTTCATTTTTCGATCGACAATCACATCCGTCGGATAAGATACTTGATCGATTCGATTACCATCGCCTTTTCCACCGGCAATTATTTGTCCATCATTCGCACCAATTTTCCATTTCATAATACGATGATTCCACCAATCAGCAATGTACACAAACTGTTGAGAATCATCGAGACACATACCGTACGGATGAGATAATTGATTCAATTGATTACCATTTCCATTTCCTCCTGCGATTGTAGTTGCTTCTTGTTTCCATTTTAGATTCGATACTATTTTTTATCGAAGAAAGAAAAAAAACGTGTATTCCTAAATTAAAAAGTATAACGAATTAGATGCCTCACTTTGATCGTTCGTTAATCCGAATACCTACGTTTAAGTAAAAATTAGTAAATAGAATAGAAGTATTCTTGATTCGATTGATTTACTTTTTGCATAAAACTTCCAAAGAATGAAAGTCGATTTGGAGAATCAACAATGTTTGTTAAATCAGCTTGTGTTGCTGCTGCTGGAGGATTATTATTATCATCTGATTTAACTAAAATGATAACAAATATTTTTTCGAAGAAATCAAAGATGCTCTACTGCATTCACTGAGAATTTTGATGAGATCAGAACAATTAGGTCGATCTTCGGGTTTATGTGCCCAACATTTTTCAATCACAGTATGAAAATGTCTCGGTGTTTTAGTTGGTATTTCTAATCGATCGCCAGATAAAATAAATTCTCGAATATTACCATTATCATAACCATCATACGGCTTTTGGCAACTTGCTAATTCCCAATAGACAATTCCCAAACTATAAATATCACTTTTATCAGTATAAGGTCTTAAACGTAATAGCTCAGGAGCTCTCCATAAGAGAATAGACGTCATTGGCGTACTTTGATTTGCCATTTCATTTCGTGTTTGATTCAAACCAAAATCACTGATTTTAACAACATATTCTGATTGATGATTATTGATTAATACATTCGATGATTTTATATTTCGATGTAAGATTTGTGGTTGAAATTGATGCAGATAATTAATTCCTTTGGCTGCTTGTAAAGCAATTGATAATCGATCTGACCATGATAGTTGTGTTTTAGTTTCATGTATTAATTGATACAATGATCCTGATGACATATATTCTGTTACTAAAGAGAATTGTTCGTTTTCGCCTTCGAATTCGACACATATGCCATAGAATGTAATAATATTCGGATGACGAACACGTTTTAAAACCGATAATTCATCGGTAAAAATCGTTTTCATTTCGTTACTCAAACTTGTAGTATGTAGTTTTTTAACTGCAACACACATATCGATTGTCAACCATGTAGCTCGATGAACAATTCCAAAATCACCATGACCGATCCTTTCACTCTGATTAAGATCATTGCTTTGTATTTGAAGAATATTATCGAAATTAGATCTTTGTCTATTCGGTTGAGCTGAGGGTGTTAATGATGAATCTTTATTGTTTTTATCGTTTTCTATTAGGTGAACAATATGTGAACCATCAGCTCGTTTCAATGGGTTATCTTTAACACGAAATTGTGTACCGAATCTTAAAATAACTTCATCTTCTTTTTCATATTGAGTATAACCTGCAATATTTTTTCCATTAACAGTTTGAATTAGAAAAAGAGTTGACTTTAGTTCATTAGCAAGAAATTGTTCGATGACACTGATTGATAATGAACAAGAACTAATAGGCCACCAAATAAAGACTTGATCTTTAGTAAAATTTTGTCCGATATCCAATGGAACACCTCTCCAAACAGATTCTTTTACATTTGGTAAGAGATCTAATGCTGTATCGAATAATTTCAAATATGGAAACCAAATTTTCAATGCTTGTCGATTCTCTGATCTCAATGCTTGATTTAAAACACGATAGAGACTAGTTTCACCCCATTCCATCGTGTAAATATAAATCGAAGCTGATTGATCTTTTGATAGATTTTGTTCATTAGGATAATGACAATAATCTTTGGCTATTTCAATATAACGACGTAATTCTTTGATTTGTGATTCAAGTGGTTGAAGTGCTTGCTCAAGTGAAACAAGATCTTGACTATGAAAACCAAAAATAGGCGGAAGTTTTTTAAATGACCAATCGAGATCACCGAAACGATTCATTTTATTTCATAAATATGAAATGGATTTTGAATTTTTATTACGTCTTTATTCTCTTATCTTCTCGAATTGTAACAAACGAATGAAAGAGTTGATAAGATAAAAAGAACGATAAAACTGACAAACGAAGGTTATTTACCAATCACTTCTGGTGAGATCTATCGACAACAGAATCATCAATCATTTCTTCATATTGACACTACTTGATGACACAATTATTAGTCATAGTCATACTATATCGACGTGTCAAGCATACAATGAACGATTCTGATCAGTTTATATACAACTTAATTCAGAGTTTCTTATTATTTTCAAAAAATATTCTTAACATAATAATAAATGTTTGGAAAATTATCAGAATACATTATTTTTATCGCAAGCTGTTTGTCAATTGCTCACACTTATCCTCACTCTCGATATAAGCGTGAAGTAAGAAAACGAATACAAATAATAAAGCATACTAATTGTTTGATTTTATTTTACTTTAGATTTTTACGTATAAGAACTATTCGTGCAATGTCACCATCCATCGAGAAAAGGTTGACGTCGTTGTTTTTTTATTAATTCATTTTTTAAATTATTTTTTTAGCGGAGTGTTGCAATCAAAGGTCAACAATGGCGAGACAAAGTTATACCTTACACCATGGCACCTGAATTTAGTTCGTATATTTTTTTATGATTCAGTGTCGTAATTAGTTTTTATTTTTCAGATCAAACACAACAACAAATGATTATTAATACGATGAGAATATTAGAACATAATGTATCCAATATCATTCAATTTCGACCAAGTACATCGGAAGATCAAATATTTCTACGTATTCAATCGGGTCAAGGCTGTTCTGCATCAGTAAATTTTAGTTTAATTCTTTCATTCAAAAACATATTATCATTTACACATAGCTTGGACAACAAGTACAATCAGTTATGACTCTGCATGAAGATTGTTTTTCTACACGAACACTTTTGCATGAATTAATGCATGTCTTAGGTCAGCATTTTGTCAATGCACATTAACTTGAAATAATATCTTAATTAATATCTAGGTTTTGGTCATGAACAGAAAAGACCAGATCGAGATGAATATGTCTGCGTCTTTGAAAATAACATTCTTGAGGGTGAAGAAGTTCAATTCAGCAAGTATTCGCCAGAACATACTGAAACATTCGGCTTGCCATATGACTATTCAAGTATAATGCATTATTCGTATTCTTTATTCAACAAAGATCCAGATGTACCAAACATTTTACCTATTAAAAACACATCTGTTGAGATTGGTCAAACCGATAAGCTTAGTCTAACAGATGTTCAGGCTGTTTTGCGCTATTACGAAAACATACCTAAAGAAAATTCGTCGATGTTTTACGATTCAGATTCACATTTAAATGTATTACCTCTGATTCTTGTTGCGTCAATTTTTGTTGCTCTTTTATACTGCATCTTTGAAATACTTGATTTTTACTGGTTGGCTCCTATCAAACGGCGACGTCTAGGCAAAAATGAAATCACCGATGGTGATAAACCCAATGACAGTTTATAATTTAGTCAAATCTTGTAACATCTTTTAAATAAACTAGATATGCTTTTATTCTACATCGACTAACAATATTTCAATTGACACGACTTTCTATTTTCGAGTTTAAACAATAGCTAATTGACAACAGAAATACGCATATGTTTTTTATTTTAAATCAAAGTATATATTTGAATATACAGTTCGAAATACAATACACAATGAAAAACATAGTTTTTCTGTTAATTATTTTGTTTTCATTTGGATATTGTAAAGGTGAAACAACATCTATTTTTGCTCATGTTTCATTGGAACAGAATCAATCAACAGTATCGTTAATCGGTCAAACATTGACTTTGATGATTAAAGATAAAGACACGCATAATCATCTTTATTTTTCACAAATGAAAATCAATCAAAATGCTTTTCCTTTTCATTTTAATTTAACTAATATCAAACAGATAAAACAATCGGGTACTTATTTTATTATATTATTTATTTTTGGATTTCCACATCGATTATTATGGGAAAGTATTTTATCTCATCAATATTTGTCTGTTACTAGTCCAAATCATATTAATTTTACTGTCAAAGATTTCTGTTTGTTGATATCTTTGATTTTTTTTGTTTCTACCTTACTTTGTTTAGCTAATTTACCAAAATGTTTGTCACCAGGATATCCATGTTTAGATAAAACTAATGATATATCCCAATGTTGTAGTAATATGAAATGTGAACAATCACAAATAGGTCTACGAACATGCAATGGTCATCGCGCAGGTCATTTTTCTCTTCATCAACTATTTTTCATTTCTAATTAAATAGAATTATTTTTTTTTAGTTATTTATCATTTGATAGTCATTTATATATTGCCTTTGGATGTTGAACTTGTGGTAGGTCCAATAAATAATCGATCGTTGGAAGTTACTGAGACAATTGTGAGATTTAACATGTTCTTATAACTTATTGTGTTGATTTCGATTATTTTTTTTCTAGTTACGAGCAAAATTAGGAGCAGAATTTCTTGTACAAATCAACAATGGTTCTATTCTAAATAGAAATCAGTTTGTTCATTTTGTTTTCTACATCAAAATTGTATGTGTTCTATTTTTGACTATCACAGAAACTCACATAGAAAATATCGTCTTGAACTTCATTTATCAATAATAACTTCGGAATTTTGTCATGACTGTTTGAATCGAGTAAAGCAATCGATAGAAGGCGCATTAATACCGTTTCAAGTTCAATTATTCGTTGGGTCTTCTATTATTATTCAACTACAGCAACCTTTTATAAATATAACGAATACCGTGGAAACAGCAACATCTGAGCCGATAAAAGGTGAGGGTGTTGAGGATGTATAAGACAAAATTAAATTTTGTACTTTATTACTAGATGTTTGGATGCTCACAAATAACTTGACTTATCCACGATGGGGTCATACAGCATCTGTATTATCAAATGGTTCAGTTTTAGTAGTGGGTGGTAGTTACGATGAACTTATTGGAATTACTGCTGAATTATATGACCCATCGTTGAACACTTGGACACGTGTAGCAAATATGACTTATCCACGAGTTTGGCATACAGCATCTGTATTACCGAATGGTTCAGTTTTAGTAGTGGGTGGTAGTTCCGATGAACTTATTAGAATGACTGTTGAATTATATGATCCATCGTCAAACACTTGGACACTTATAACAGATATGACTTATCCACGATGGGATCATACAGCATCTGTATTACCGAATGGTTCAATTTTAGTAGTGGGTGGTAGTTACGATGAACTTATTGGAATTACTGCTGAATTATATGATCCATCGTTGAACACTTGGACACGTGTAGCAAATATGACTTACCCAAGATATTTTTATACAGCATCTCTATTACTAAATAGTTCAGTTTTAGTAGTGGGTGGAACTTCTTATGTACTTCTTTCACAAATGAGTACTGAACGATATTATTTTTAAAATTCTATTAATAAAAATAATTGTGTTTATTTCATTAACGTTCATCGATTTTGCACAAACTAATTAAAAATTAATAAAATAAATGAATTTGAAAGAGTTAAGTTCTTTCAAGAGCAAAAAAAAAAGATTTTCGATTGTAGCGCTCTGAAAACGAGAGAAAACGTCTATATGTGGTTTATTTATTTATTTTCTTCGTTCTGTATCTTCACCACTCATTCTCCCAATCGTATTTGCTTTTTTTTTCTTCCATTCGCACGTGTGTTTAGTAGTTAACGTACGTCTAGTTATTTATCATTGAGTCAAACAAGAGCAAAATCTTTTTTTGACATATCAATCGAGATGAACGACTGGCCAATTCATAAATGTAAGCCGATAAAATTAAGAATATTTCTATATTAATGAATTCATTTCAAGATATTCCAATGGAAAAATTGGATTTAATTCAGCCAACTCAAGTTCGAATATTAAACTACATAAATCCCCAACGATTCTATGTTTATCTTCAAGAAAAAGTGAATACGCTCACAAAAAGTCAAAGTAATCTACAAGCTGTTATGAATGCCAATCCTTTTCATTCATCATCATATGAACGTGATCAAGCAATCGCCGTACTTGATGATCATTCCGTATGGCTTCGAGCCACTGTTTCTGGTAGATTTTTATTTTCTGAAGCAATTTTTGTTGAATAAAAAAATTCGTTTTTCTATCGAAGAACTACTTCCAATTGCATCTCAACAACTTCGTGCTTATTTTGTTGACTCAGGTGACGAACAAATCGTTTCTCTTGTAAATGTTCGTCCATTACCCAAAGAATTCACATCTCAATCTGCACTTGCTATACCTTGTCGTTTGTATGGCATTTATCCACTAGCTGATACTTGGCAAGTCGATGATCCTGTTCATGCTATATTCGGTAGTTTAATGAAGAATTATGCTAATTGTAAAGTTTGCGAGCGAAAAGATCAATTCTATTATGAAGTCGATATCGACATTCCAAGTAAGAGAGGATATGAGCGTCATCTATGATTTTATCTTTTTCGTTTTTTTGGGTAAAATTTACTCGATAGTTAACCTCTATGATGTTTTTCATCTTCTTCTTCTAAAGATATCGGTAATCTTGGAACATATTTATTCGAACAAAAACTTGTTTCATCTCGACAAATACGTTCAATGAATACGATCTCACCTGCTCCTTTCATCGAGCCAGTCATTCGTTCAGATATACCATCACTTCCATTGAGTAGGAATAAAAAAAACATGATTTATATTCTCGTTTGGATATTTTTAGAGGATGGAATCTATATAATCACTCATGTTTATAGTGCAATTGAATTCTATGGTCATTCATTAGTTCGTCAACGAGAACTAAACGCATTACATAGACATTTAGAAACGATCTATAATCTTAATCAGACAAATGAACAATCATTAAGTGTCCCATTGATTGTCGAAGGTATCGGTTGTGTGATTCAACAAGGTGAACAATATCATCGTGTGATAATCAAACATCGTGAAAGTGATACACGTGTGCTAGTTAAACTTGTTGATCGAGGCGATGAACTACCTGTTGATATATCTGAATTATTACAATTAGAACAACGTTATTTAACTATTCCAGCATTTGCTCAACCATTTCGTTTGGCAAATTATGATGATTCTCAAAGTACAACAACAATCACTCGAAAATTCAAACGATTAATGCTCAATCAAAGCGTTCAGATCACACAGACATCACCAGCTATCAAAGGATTTTTTCCTGTTCGAGTTCAACTAGCAGACAATTCCATAGTCAATGATATTCTTCTTACTAATGATCCGATTCCACCTGTCGAGTAAACATTAAAAAAAAACTAAATTCTTCAAATTCAATTTTTTTGTTTTCTCTCCATTCAGAATCTCGAAACCGTCGATACCCGAACGAAATAGATTCGGTACGAGATCTCCACGTCCACCACCGCCAGTTCGTTTCTTCCGTGAGCCTCGAAAGATTAATCTCGACGAAATCGAACAACCTAAACGAACATTTAGTGGTTGGCCAAATGCTCGGCCTATGCCTACTGTTCATTTTCAAGCAGCTGATTCGTACAAACAAATCGATTTTCCTCGGCAAACATTCGATTTTGTTATTAGTCATATCGAGAATTTAACAGATTTTTTTATTCAATTAACTTGCAAAGAACTCGAACTCAATCAATTAACTGACGATCTTCAAAAAGAACACATTCGAGCTCCTGAACTATCAACAAATCAACTTAAACCTTATCAACCATGTCTAGCTAAGAGTCCTCTTGATGATTGTTGGTATCGAGCGTTGATTCTTTCGAATAGTCAAACAGATATTCGTATTCGTTTCATTGATTTCGGTGATACACATCAAATTGACTTCAAATCTATTCGACAGTTAGCTGATAAATTTGCTCTTGTTTCACCTTATGCTTATCATTGTACACTGACGAATCCACAGTTTGAACATTTGAAATTTGACAAAGATGAAATGATTAGTAAATGTATTGGTCAAATCTTTCGAGGCAAATTCGATGGACAAACAAAAGAGAAAATCTTCATTCTTCGATCGGAGACATTCGAACGTTTATTTTCGAATTCGAAACGAGTTTCTTGTTTAATCGTACATATCGATCACGATCGAAATCAATTCTATATTCAAGACGATCGTGAAACAATGAACAAGATTAAATCAGAAATTTCAATGGCAGATAATTTTCCTCGAGAAGAAAATCTTCAAATGAAATCATTCGTCATTGCCACCTATGAAAACCAACCGTATCGAGCACGAATCGAACAAATTCAAGGCGATAATGTCGAAGTCTATTTCATTGATTACGGAAATCGAACTCGTTGTTCGAAAACTTCGCTAAAACAATGTCCAAATCAGCTGAAAACCTATCGATCTCAAGCAAAATGTTGTCAATTAGAAGATGATGATGATGTTTATTTGAAAAAACTCGATGAAATTCAAGATTCCGATGAAATTCAAGTGATTTATCTCAATAAAATCAATGAGATTTATACGGTTCAATTATTTATTAATCAAGAATGTTTAACAAATTTGAGTTTACAATCAACAGCAACGACAGTTAAAGAACGTAAACGAACGAATGATGAAATTCTTTCGCCAACCAACAGTCTAACGAATATAAAACGACAAAAAAGTCAATCGGAAACCTATCGAGGCATTTTAACACATATCGATAAGAAGAAAAAACTCGTCTTTTTTCAACTGCAACCTGAAGCTGAGAAAAAACTCGAAGATATCAATGAAATTATCGATGAAATCGTTCAAATGAATCAACATAATGAACGATATTCAATCGATGATTATGTTATCGCACAATTCAGCGAAGATAATGAATATTATCGTGCAAAAATCGAAAGTTATTCATCGGAAATCAATACTTATTCAGTTTATTTTCTCGATTATGGTAATATCGATGAAAATGTACCGATCAATCGTTTGTTTCCTTATTCATCTCGATTAAATCAATTTGCCAATCAAGTTCGTTCGTATAAACTCGAAAGTTACGTTTGGCCCGATGAGCTTTCATCTTTACTCAATCAAGAACTTGAATTCGATCTCATCGATCATGATCTTTCGATCATATCAATTAAATGTCTTCTAAAATCTCAACCGAAAACACTGACAGCTAATCTTTGTAGTACAAATCAAAATTCATTCTACGTTCATTTATTACCCGATGCCGATGCATTAATTTGTGAAATTGACGAACTATTAGAAACACATGAACGCGAACAACAAGATGCTCATCAATGGAAACTCAATGATCTCTGTATGATCTTCGATTCGAATGAAAATCGATATTTTCGTGGTCGTATTCAAGCTATTCGAAATCAATTGTTCGATATTCAATATATTGATTACGGAAATTTACTTTCAAATGTTTCGAATCAACAAATGTTCGTTTTAAAGAATCCATTTCTTCTCGAACAGAAACCTCTCGCACGACAATGTCGATTGTACGGTGTCAATGATGAAAATCAATCGAAAGCTATCGATGAAGTCATTCGTTTGATTCCGTTAACCGAACAATTAACACTTACAGTTGATAATCAACAAAATGATACACAATGTATGTTTGTGATGTTATTTCGAAATAATAAGGAAATAATCAATGATCGTTACATTGAAATCAATCAACGAACACATTCGAACAATTCATCGGACTCAGCTATTGCAGCTGATGATGAAAGTTCCTCACATGAACAACAAATATCATCACCGATTGGAAGTCCACAAGCTGAGAGTACACATCGATATGTTGATACAATAACAAATCAAACAATTGACTTCGGAGAAAACGATCCGAATACGACGATTAAAGACGAGAATAACATTTTAGAGTCCTAATAAAAGAAGAAGGAATATTATATTGACATCTATCGTTCATTTTTTTTGTTTTTTCAATGTCTGTCGTAGTTGGTTGCTAGGCAATGACGCTGCGTTCGATGAGAGATCGACGACTCCGTCCTATGCTCGTTCTCTTCATCTATATGACTAATCGATTCTCTCGCTAGTCTTGCCGAGAGAGAGATGAAAATAAATACATTTAGTTTAGTCGATTTTTCCTGCTCATTTTTTCTACACACACATCCACATCTAGCACACAGCCGAGAAATTCTTTTCGATAATCGAACTTGTCTTCTTTAGATCAATTTCTTTTCTCAGTTTTTCCTTTTTTTTTACAAAATAATCTACAATGTCAAACAAAGAAGAAGAAGTACAACGTGCTAAATTAGCCGAACAAGCTGAACGGTAAACCATCTTTCAACTAGCAAATCCGATTATGTTTTTTTTTTTGAATAGATACGATGATATGGCTAATGCCATGAAAAAGGTTACCGAAGCCAATAGTGAATTATCCAATGAAGAACGTAATTTACTCTCGGTTGCCTACAAGAATGTTGTTGGTGCACGTCGATCATCATGGCGTGTAATTTCAAGTATTGAACAAAAAACCGAAGGTTCAGAACGAAAACAACAAATGGCCAAAGAATATCGTGAAAAAATCGAAAAAGAATTGAAAGATATTTGTCAAGAAGTGTTGAATCTATTAGACAAATTTCTTATTCCAAAAGCAACAACAGCCGAATCGAAAGTTTTCTATTTGAAAATGAAAGGTGATTACTATCGTTATTTAGCCGAAGTTGCAACTGGTGATGAACGAACCAAAGTTATTGAAGAATCACAACGTGCATATAACGATGCATTTGACATTGCTAAAAATCAAATGCAACCAACACATCCCATTCGTCTTGGTCTTGCACTTAACTTTTCCGTTTTCTACTATGAAA
>Ga0209922_102776_pt1 | contig 14704 bp, 11 predicted proteins | sample ThiBiot_500_biof_FD_183946 | JGI IMG/M metagenome (GOLD analysis project Ga0209922, IMG submission 183946) | Wastewater bioreactor microbial communities from Cape Town, South Africa - Thiocy_expt_500_biof (SPAdes) | ecosystem: Engineered > Bioreactor > Thiocyanate-remediating > Anaerobic-Aerobic ...
GGCGCGGTCATATGCTGCGCCAAGTGGGCCGGACTTGACGTGAGCCAGTTGCGCCTCCACCACATCAGGCGAAATATCGGGTAGGCGTTCTGCCAGCAGGGTGCGGGCCATTGCCCGAAAGCCATGCGCTGTCATCTCATCGCCTGAATAGCCCATGCGTCGCAGAGCTGTGTTCACGGTGTTCTCGCTCATTGGTCGTTCACCGGTGAGCAAGCTGGGAAAGACATACTTTCCGTGACCTGTGAGCGGCTGGATCTCCTTAAGGACTGCTACGGCCTGGGGTGCCAAGGGGACAAAGTGGGGGCGGCCGTTGAGCTTGTGCATCTTGGTGCGTTTCATGCTCTGCGAGGGGATGGTGAGCATGGCGTGTTTAAGGTCGATCCATTCCCACTCCATCGCTCTGATGTTTCCTGGGCGCTGAAAGAGCAGGGCGGACAACTGCAGTGCGGCCTTCGTGGTGGGTTGTCCCTGGTATAGATCAATTGCGAGAAGCAGTTCGGCGGCTCGGCTGGGCTCAAGCACTGCGGCCATGTGCTTGACCACAATCGGTTCCAGCGCGCCTTGCAGGTCGGCCACGGGGTTGCGCTCGCATCGACCAGTTTGGATGCCGTAGCGGAATACCTGCCCTGCCGTTTGCCGCAGCGTGTGAGCTGTTTCCCGCGCCCCTCGTTTTTCGACTTTTCGCAGCACGCTCAAGAGCAGCGGGGCAGTGATTGACGGCAACTGCATGCGGCCAACATGAGGGAACAAGTCCTTGACCATGTTCCGTAGCCACTTTTCGGCGTAGCTCTCGCTCCAGGCGTTGCGTTTGATGGCGTGGAACTCCCGCGCTACGGCCTCAAAGGAGTTTTCCTGAGCGTTCGCCAGAGCAAGTTTCTGGGCTTGCTTGACGAGGCCGGGATCGACGTTGGATGCCAGTTGCTCCCTGGCTTCGTCGCGTCTGCGGCGAGCTTGGGCGAGGCCAATGGTGGGGTAAGTGCCGAGTGCGAGAGTCTTCTGTTTTCCGCCAAAGCGGTAGGCCATGCGCCAGTACTTGCCTGACTCCTTGACGTGCAGGTACAGGCCATGGCCATCGGAGTACTTGGAGCCGACGCTTGCACCGGGGTCGTGTTTGAGGGCCTTGATGAAGGTGTCCGTCAGGGGCATAGGGCAAATTTGTTGGTACCTGGGTGGTTGAACGCTCTAGGTACCAACAAAGATACCAACAAATTGCCTGGATGTCATCGAACCCTATTGGACTGGGTTGGATCGGGGTATCCAGAAAATCCTAATAATGACAGTGACTTACAGACTATTTTGGACTTTCTTGGATGTTTTGTTGGCCTGCCCGGAGGGACTCGAACCCCCGACCTATTGCTTAGAAGGCAATTGCTCTATCCGGTTGAGCTACGGGCAGCTGGTGAGACTCGCCGCGGCCGATGCCGATGGCATGGCGCGGGCGGAAGTGCCGGATCATACCGGGTGAGGGCCGCCGATTCGCCCCTCGCGGGCGGCATTCTTCAGTCCGTATCCTCGAACACCAGGGACGGCGGTGCCATGACGCGCGCGGTGTCGCCCAGGTTGGGGATGAGGCGGTTGGCGAAGTAGCTGTTCTGCGTGTCGGGCTCCAGCGCCGCGACGGCCAGGTTGGCCAGGGGCTGGTTCAGCGGCACGTAGTAGCTCTCGGCGGGCACGTCGATGGCGCTGCGCGTGGGCGTGACCTGCACGCGGACGATGCCCTGGCCGCCGGCCACGGTGCCGCGCACGTCCTGCCGCTGCGCGGTCGTGCGGCCGGTTTCCTGGTAGGTATCGGCCAGTATGGAGCCCGGCTCGGCCACGCGCATGACCTGCAGGCCCAGCAGCTTGAGGCGTTCCACCGCCTCGCTCGCGCCGCCCGCGAGCCAGTAGCCGCAGGGGCGCGGGCGTTTCTTCAGCGTGACCAGTTCCAGCGACGAGTTCCAGTCCACGCGCAGCGTGCGGTCGGCGCCGGTGTCGGGGTCGAGCATGACCAGTTCGCGCTGGGTCGGCGTGGGGCCGGCCTCCACCACGATGTCGCCGCGGCAGGCCTGGGCGGAGATGTCGCGCGCCTCGTAGGAGCGCACCTGCTCCAGGTCGTTGGCGCGCTCCACCGTGCTGCGCAGCGCGCTGGTGATGGCGGTGACGTGGGAGTGCACGCGGCGCTGGATGTGGGTGCGGCCAATGCCCACGCCGCGGGTCTCCAGCAGCATGCTGACGGCATTCTTCAGGCCGTTGACGTTGCGCCCGGTGTCGGGCTGGGTGCCGCCCATGGAGATGCGCAGGTCGTCGGGGCGGGTGGAGGTGGTGTAGTACCACTCCTGGGTCAGGCTCTCGGCGCCCAGCGCCTTCACCATGGGGGTGCGGTACCACTCCAGGGCCGCCTTGGTCATGAACTCGGGCAGGTTGGCCGTGGTCGCGTGCTGCAGCAGCACGTCATAGCGCTGGATGGCGTGGAACTTCTCCAGGAAGCGCCCGGCAACCGTGTATTCGTGCGCGTCGATGATGGCCATGGGGCGGTAGTTGCGCACCAGCCTGGCCAGCGCCTGGGCCTCGGGTGTTTGCAGCAGCAGGTGGTCGCGGTTCATGTCGGCGCCGCTTGCCGTGACGCGCGTGCCGGCGTCGGCGCCGTCGGGGTTGGCGCGCGGCACGATGATCACGTTGATGCGGTCGAGCATGGGTTCGAGCAGCCCCTGCGCGAGCTCCCGCGCCACGACCAGCAGGGCCTCGCTGCCCGCGGGCTCGTCGCCGTGCTGCTGGCCGATCAGCAGCACCGTGGGGCGGCGGCTGGCCTCCAGGGCCATGGCGTCCGTGCCCGCGGCGCGCGTGAGCACCAGCGCATGGATGGGCGTGCCGCGCTGGGACAGGCCCAGGTCCAGCATCTGCATGCGCGTGGCGCCATGCTGCGCTGCCGCCAGGTCGCGCAGCCATTGCGTGAGCTCGGCATTCGTGGTGAAGGCGCGCCGCCCCTCGGCCAGGCCCGGCGTCTCGTAGCGCACCGATGGATCGGGAAAGCGCGCCGCGACGGCCTCGCCGTAGGGCAGCGGGGCCGCTGCGGAGGGCTCGGGCGCGTTCGGTCCGATGGGCGTGATCGTGACCGGCGCGGCGGGCGCCTCGCCGCGCGGCGCCGTTCCCAGGGGCGGCGGCACCGGCCGCCTGGCCTGTGCGGCAGCGGGGGGCTGCGCCGCCGAGGGCGGCTGGGTGGTCCAGGGCGGCAGCGGCGTGCTGGAGCAGGCGGACAGCACGGCCGCGGCCACCAGCGCCCATCCCTGGCGCAGGGCCCGGGCGCTCGTGCTCTGGAGGGCAGCGGCGGGCTGCCATGCGGTGCTGTGGTGCGGGGCTTTGGGCGTCATCATGATCGCTGGATGTGTCTTTGGGCTGGTGGATGTTACCCGGCGCAGCGGCCAGCAAAAAGGCCCGGCATTTGCCGGGCCTCGTCGTCAGTGCGCCATGCCGTCAGCGGCCGAAGCCGCCGCCGCGCGGGCCGCGCCCGCCACCGCCACCACCACCACCGCTGCGGAAGCCCCCGCGGCGCCCGCGGTCGGCCATGCTGTCGACGCTGGTGCGCATGGGGTCGGGCTGGCTGGTGCGGCTGCCGCCGTGGCGCGGGCCCAGGTTCACGTGCGCGAGCTGGGTGCCCAGGTGGGCGTTCTCGCTGCGCGGCTGGCTGTCGTCGAAACGGCGGTTGCCGCCGCCACCGACATTGCCGCCGCCGCGGCGCCCTTCGCCGGCGTTGCGGGGCTGCTGCTGGCCGCGGCCGGCCGGCCGGCCGCCGTTGCCGGCGCTGCCGCCACGACCTGCGCCGCCCTGGCCCTGGGCCGCGCGCTGGCCTTCACCCTGGCCGCCGCCCTGACGGCCGCCGCGCGGCGTGCCCTGGGTGGCCTTGTTGGTGCGGATGCGGTCCATCATCTCCTGGCGCGCCGCCTTGGCGGCCGCCTGCATGACTTCGCGGCTCGGCGGCTTGCCGGCGCCGCCCCAGATGGTCTGGCGGCCCATGGCGATGGGTTCGGCCTTCTCGCCCTCGTCAGGGCCGAAGCCCTCGATGACCTGCACGGGGATCTCCTGCTTGGTGAAGCGCTCGATCTCCATCATGAAGCCCTCTTCGTCCATGCAGACCAGGCTCACGGCCTGGCCTTCCTTGCCGGCGCGGCCGGTGCGGCCGATGCGGTGCACGTAGTCCTCGGGCACGTTGGGGATCTCGTAGTTCACGACATGCGGCAGGTCGTCGATGTCGATGCCGCGCGCCGCGATGTCCGTGGCCACCAGGGCACGGATCTGGCCGCTCTTGAAGCCTTCCAGGGCCTGCGTGCGGGCGCTCTGGCTCTTGTTGCCGTGCAGCGCCATGGCCTGCACGCCGTGCTTGGTCAGGTATTCGGCGACGTTGTTGGCGCCGAACTTGGTGCGCGTGAACACCAGCACCTGGCTCCAGTCGTGCTGCTGGATGATGTGCAGCAGCACCTGCTTCTTCTTGCCCCGGCCCACGGGGTGGATGACCTGGCTGATGCGCTGCACCGTGGTGTTGCGCGGCGTGACCTGGATGCTTTGCGGGTCGTTCAGCAGGCCCGCGGCCAGTTCGCGGATCTCGTCGCTGAAGGTGGCCGAGAACAGCAGGCTCTGCTTGGCCTTGGGCAGCAGCGCCAGCACCTTCTTCACGTCGTGGATGAAGCCCATGTCGAGCATGCGGTCGGCTTCGTCGAGCACCAGGATCTCGACCTGGGACAGGTCCATGAAGCCCTGCTGCTGCAAATCCAGCAGGCGCCCGGGCGTGGCCACGAGCACGTCCACGCCGCGCTTGATGCGCTCGATCTGCGGGTTCATGCCCACGCCGCCGAAGATCACGGTGGACTTGATGTCCAGGTGCTTGCCGTAGGCGCGCACGGATTCCTCGACCTGCGCCGCGAGCTCGCGCGTGGGGGTGAGCACCAGGGCGCGCACGCCGCGGCCGCCGAACCTGCTCGTGGGGGCCTGGCCCTGGGCCAGGCGGTGCAGCATGGGCAGGGTGAAGGCCGCGGTCTTGCCAGTGCCGGTCTGCGCGCCGGCGAGCAGGTCATGGCCTGCGAGGACGGCGGGAATGGCCTGGGCCTGGATGGGGGTCGGGTTCTGGTAACCCTGTTCTTGCACGGCCTGCAAAAGGGCCGGCGCCAGCTTCAGTTCTTCGAATGTCATGTGTGAGTTGGATGCGCCCAACCGGGGCGCTGGGTATCGGCCTGTCGCCGGCGACTTTACGGGTCGCCGAGCCAGTTCTGACGGCTGATGATTTCGAGAGCGGGAGCCAGGATTTGCTTCCTTCGTCCCCAGCTTGTCTAGGCTGATGCCCTGGGCAACTGGAGCCCATGGCGAGCGCTATTGTCGCATGCGCCGATAATTCGCGTTTGCGCGCCGTTTTCCGGGCGCCTTCCTTTGCTCATTTTTTTGAAGAATCCATGGCCCAATACGTTTTCTCGATGAACCGTGTCACCAAGACCGTGCCGCCCAAGCGGCAGATCTTGAAAGACATCTCCCTGTCCTTCTTCCCCGGCGCGAAGATCGGCGTGCTGGGCCTGAACGGCTCGGGCAAGTCCTCGCTGCTCAAGATCATGGCGGGCGTGGACAAGGAGTTCGAGGGCGAGGCCATCCCCATGCCGGGCCTCTCGATCGGCTACCTGCCGCAGGAGCCCCAGCTCAACCCCGAGCACACGGTGCGCCAGGCGGTGGAGGAGGCCATGGCCGAGGTGAACAACGCCCGCGCCCGCCTCGAGGAGGTCTACGCAGCCTACGCGGAGGAAGATGCCGACTTCGACGCGCTGGCCAAGGAGCAGGGCGAGCTCGAAGCCATCATCGCCGCCGCCGGCACGGACAGCGAGCACCAGCTGGAGATCGCCGCCGATGCCCTGCGCCTGCCGCCCTGGGACGCGGTGATCGGCAAGCTCTCGGGCGGCGAGAAGCGCCGCGTGGCGCTGTGCAAGCTGCTGCTGTCCAAGCCCGACATGCTGCTGCTGGACGAGCCCACCAACCACCTGGACGCCGAATCGGTCGAGTGGCTGGAGCAGTTCCTGCACCGCTTCCCCGGCACCGTGGTGGCCATCACCCACGACCGCTACTTCCTCGACAACGCCGCCGAGTGGATCCTGGAGCTGGACCGCGGCCACGGCATTCCCTACAAGGGCAACTACTCCGAGTGGCTGCTGCAGAAGCAGAACCGCCTGGAGGCCGAGCAGAAGGGCGAGGAGGCCCGCGCCAAGGCCCTGAAGAAGGAGCTGGAGTGGGTGCGCCAGAACGCCAAGGGCCGCCAGGCCAAGAGCAAGGCGCGCATCGCACGCTTCGAGGAGCTGTCCGACTACGAATACCAGCGCCGCAACGAGACGCAGGAGATCTTCATCCCCGTGGCCGATCGCCTGGGCACGCAGGTCATCGAGTTCCACGGCGTCACCAAGAGCTTCGGCGACCGCGTGCTGATCGACAACCTCTCGATGAACGTCCCGGCCGGCGCCATCGTGGGCATCATCGGCCCCAACGGCGCGGGCAAGTCCACGCTGTTCAAGCTCATCGCGGGCAAGGAAAAGCCCGATTCGGGCGAGGTCATCGTCGGTCAGACCGTGAAGATGGCCTTCGTGGACCAGTCGCGCGACGCGCTGGCCAACGACAAGACGGTGTGGGAAGACGTCTCGGGCGGGCTGGACATCATCAACGTGGGCAAGTTCCAGATGGCCAGCCGCGCCTATTGCGGGCGCTTCAACTTCAACGGCCAGGACCAGCAGAAGAAGGTGGGCAACCTCTCGGGCGGCGAGCGCGGGCGCCTGCACCTGGCCAAGACGCTGATCCAGGGCGGCAACGTGCTGTTGCTGGACGAACCGTCGAACGACCTGGACGTGGAAACCCTGCGCGCGCTGGAAGACGCGCTGCTCGAATACGCGGGCACGGTGCTCGTCATCAGCCACGACCGCTGGTTCCTCGACCGCATCGCCACGCACATCCTGGCCGCAGAGGGCGACAGCCAGTGGGTGTTCTTCGACGGCAACTACCAGGAGTACGAGGCCGACAAGAAGAAGCGCCTGGGCGAGGAGGGCGCGGCGCCCAAGCGCATGCGCTACAAAGCCCTGAAGTAACCGCCTTCAGGCGCCGGGAACGCGCCGTTGCACCAGCTGTATGTGGTTGCGCAGCGCATACAGCTCGTCGGCGTAGGACAGCGGCACGCTCACCTTCTCGACCTGCGCCTCCAGGCGGGCGAGCCGCTGGCGCAGCTCCTCGGGCGCGGCGCGGCCGGCCTCCATGTCGTCCTCGATCTCGCGCAGGTGCCCGTACCAGCGGAACACGCGCGAGCGCACGCGGAACTGGTACAGCGGCGGCACCACGCGCGACAGCGGCAGCATCACGGCGATCAGGATGCCCAGCACCAGCCACATGCGCTCGACGAGGTTGGCGATCCAGAACGGCAGGTAGCGCTGCAGCAGCGGCGTGGGCTCGTTGATGGCGCGCTCGCCCTCCTTGGCGATCGGCAGCTCCGCGTGGCGCGTGCTCGGGAACTCGCGCGCGCGGTTGAACCAGCCCGCGCCGCCGTGGATGGTCTGCGCCGCCTGCGCGAAGAGCTGCAGCAGCGCCGGGTGCGTGCCCTCGCGCGCCAGCAGCGAGGTGGTGGATGCCACCAGCCGCACGTCGCGCGGCGGCACGTTGGCCGCCAGGTCCACCACGCCGCGCGGAAGCGTCACGGGCGTGAGGAAGGGAAAGCGCCGGCCGTAGGCCTCGTTCTGCGCGAAGCCCATGAGCTGCACGCCGGGCGTCTGCAGCAGCATCTGCACCATGAGCGACTCGGGCGCCGAGGCGAACACCAGCGCGTCCAGCCGGCCGGCGAGGAATTCCACCGTGGCGGGCGTCTGCTACAGCTGCGTGAGCGCGAGGTCCGCGGGCGGCACGTGGTTGGCGGCCAGCAGCCGCTCCATGAGCGTGGGCACGCCGCTGCCGGGCGAGCCCACGTTCACGCGCATGCCGCGCAGCTGGTGCAGGCCGTCCAGCCTCGCCGTGCCGTGGGCGCGCCGCGCCGCGTCGCCGCGGTAGAACAGCCAGACCGGCTCGACGAACAGGCTGCCCAGCGAGACCAGTTCGTCGCCGTCCCCGGGGCGCAGCTCGCCCGTGCCGCCCTGCACGAAGGCCAGGTCCGCCTGGCCGCTGCGCAGCAGCTGCAGGTTGGCCGAGGAGCCGTCGCTGGGCAGCAGCCTCACCTCGATGCCATTGGCCGCCAGGGCCTCCTGGTAGCGCTTGCCGAAGGCCTCGTAGGCGCTTTGCGCGGGGCCGGTCGCCAGCGTCACCTGGTGCGGCGGCGTGGGCTTGAGCCACTGGAAGGCCAGCACCACCAGGCCCACGCCCAGCACGGCCAGCGGCCCGGCGGAGAGCAGCAGGTCGCGCAGCGACAGCAGCAGCGTGCGCAGGCGGCGCGGCAGCCGTTCCATGATGGCCTATCCGCGCGCGGCCAGTTCGGCGTGGCAGGGCAGCACCAGGCCTTCGGGGGTGGCCAGCGTGCGCGCGGCCAGCACGGCGCGCACCGTGGCGCGGGCCACGGCCTCGGCGGCCATGGTGGCCAGCACCAGCATGCCGGGGTGGCGCGGCGCGCGGCCCGTGGCCAGGGCGAACAGCGTGTCGCCGTCGCTCATGGTGTGCACGGGGTTGATGGCGCGCGCCAGGCCGTCGTGCCCGGCCACGGCCAGGCGCTGGGCCTGCACCTTGGTGAGCTGCGCGTCGGTGGCGATCACGCCTATGGTGGTGTTGCTGCCCGCCAGCAGATGGTGCGGCGGCTCGCCGCGCAGCAGGGCGCGCCGCGCGTCGCGCAGGGCGCTGCCATCCGCGGTGCGCGCGCCGGCCAGGGGCAGGCCGGTGTCGGGGTCCACCACGTCGCCCACGGCGTTGCAGGCGATGAGCGCGCCCACCGTCACGCCGTCCACAGTGACCGAGGCCGTGCCCACGCCGCCCTTCATGGCGTGCTGCATGCCGAAGGTCTTGCCGACCACGGCGCCGCTGCCCGCGCCCACGTTGCCCTCGGCGGGCGGGCGGCCGCTGGCGGCGGCGCAGGCGGCGTAGCCTGCCTCGGCGTCGGGGCGGATCCTCATGTCGCCCACGTGCAGGTCGAACAGCACGGCCGCGGGCACCAGGGGCAGGCGGCCCACGCCCACGTCCAGGCCCATGCCTTGCTCCTCCAGCCAGCGCACGGCGCCGCTGGCAGCATCCAGCCCCCAGGCGCTGCCGCCCGCGAGCATGACGGCATGCACCTGCTGCACCAGGTTGCCGGGCGCGAGCAGGTCGGTCTCGCGCGTGCCGGGCGCGGCGCCGCGCACGTCCACGCCCGCCACGGCGCCATCGCGGGCGATGACCACGGTGCAGCCCGTGGGGCGGCGGGTGTCGCTGTGGTGGCCGACCGTGATGCCGGCCACGTCGGTGATGGCGCCGCTGGCGCCGTGCGGGGAGAGGGCTTGCATGGGCGCCGATTATGGAGCCCCGGCCCGGCCCCGCCGCATCAGCGGTAGCTGGTGAACACGCGCGTGGACACGTCGCTGTTCATGAGGTTTTTGGTCACCAGCAGCACGTCGTAGGGGTCCTTGCGGCCGTTGTATGCGGGGCCGTCCATGCCGGGGCTGCCCACGGGCATGCCGGGCACGGCCAGGCCCAGGGCCTTGGGCTTTTCCTTGAGCAGCTTGCGCACGTCGGCGGCGGGCACGTGGCCCTCCAGCAGGTAGCCGCCCACGAGGGCCGTGTGGCACGAGCCCAGGCGCTGGGGCAGGCCCAGCCTGGCGCGCACGGCGGCGTTGCCGCTCTCGTGCGTGGTGACGGCGAAGCCGTTGGCCTGCATGTGGTCTATCCAGTCCTGGCAGCAGCCGCAGCTGGGGTCTTTCCAGACCTCGACGGCCGTGGTGTTGCCGGCGATGGCGGGCAGGGCGGTGCAGGCTGCGGCGGCGGCGATGGCCGTCAGCCATTGGCGGCGGTGGGTGTCGTGCATGGTGCGATCTCCGGACAAAAGGGGTTCAAGGCGTGACGGTGAAGGTGCCGCGCATGCCGGCCTCGAAGTGGCCGGCGACCAGGCAGGCGAAGTCGAAGCTGCCGGCGCGGTTGAAGCGCCAGACGAGGTCCTGCGCGCCGCCCGGCGCCACGTGGGCCATGTGCGCCTCGGCATGCGCCATGCCGGGGTGCTCGCGCATCATGGCGGCATGCTCGGCCAGGCTGGCCTGCGTGCCCAGCACCACCTCGTGCAGCACCTTGCCCTTGTTCTCCACGCGCAGGCGCACGGTCTCGCCGACCCTGGCCTTGAATTGCGCGGGGGTGAAGCGCATGTCGTCCGTCATGCGCAGCGTGATGGTGCGCGTGGCCTCGCGGGCCTGGCCCGCAATGCCCCAGGCCTGCTGCTGCGGCGCGGGGGCCGCGTGGCTGCCATGGCTGGCGTTTTCATGGGCAAAACCGTGGTTTGCGCTTGCCAGTAAAGCGCAAGCAGCTATGAATTTGAGAGTTTTCATGCGGAGTTCTTGAATGGATTGGGGCGCATGGCAGCGGCGCCATGGCGCGCGCCGGCCGGGGGCGTGCGTCCTGCGGCGGACGCACCTCGGGCGTCAAGGCTCAGGCGATGGGCGGCTTGATGGCCTGCGCGGCCGGGGCGCTGGCAAAGCGCGCATCGCGCTGCGGCAGCGGGGCGCCGCCCGGCGCGGCGGGGGGCGCCGGCATCCACGCCGGGATCCCCGGCGCCGAATGGCAGGCGCCGCAGGCCGTGCAGTCGGCCTGGTGCTGGGCATGCTCGCCGCCCGCGGGGCTGCAGCAGTCGTGCCCGTCGTGCGCGCCATGGCTGGCGGCGTGGGCCACGTCAGCCGCCATGTGCGGCGCGGGCTGCGGCGCCACGCCCATGGCCATGGCGTCGCCCAGCAGGACCCGCAGGACCAGCAGGATGGCCAGGAGGATGGATGTGCAGCGGCGCATGGAGCCGATGATAGCGGTCAGGCCCCGATGTAGCGCCCGGGCCGGTGGTTCATGGCCAGCACCAGGTTCAGCGCCACGGCGCCGATCACCGACCACAGCACGCGCATCGGCTCCACCGTGGCCAGGGCCGCCAGCAGGATGCAGCAGTCCACGGCCATCTGCACCTTGCCGGCGCGCCAGCCGAAGCGGTCCTGCAGGTACAGCGCCAGTATCCCCAGGCCGCCCAGGCTGCAGCGGTGGCGGAACAGCACCAGGAAGCCTATGCCCATGATGAGCCCGCCCGTGACGGCGGCGTACAGCGGCTGCGGCTGGGTGATCTGCAGCAGCCGCGACTGCAGCTCGGTCAGGGCCGACAGCAGCAGCACCGCCACGAAGGTCTTGAGCGTGAACGCCAGCCCCAGCTTGCGCAGCGCCAGCCAGTAGAAGGGCAGGTTGAGCACGAAGAACAGCTTGCCCAGGCCCATGCCCGTGGCGTAGTGCAGCACGAAGGCCAGGCCGGTGATGCCGCCCGTGAGCAGGCCCGCGCTGGCGACGAAGGCCACGCCCACCGAGACCAGGGTCACGCCCGTGGCGATGGCCACGGTGTCTTCGGTGCGCGTGTGGGCGAGCATGGTGGCGGGGGCTGGGAGTGCAGTGGTGGACATGGGCGGGCGAGAGGCTGCTGCGGCGGGGCGCGATTGGACCATGGCCGGGGCCCACCCGCCTTGCGCTGCGTCAACGCGCCGGATGCCTGCACTATCGAAAAGAGAGTTGCCAGCGCTTGCTGGATGGGCGTTACAGGCCTTTTTGACCTATTTTTCTACCGCCGACCAGCGGCGCAGGCGCAGCCCGTTGGCCACCACCAGCAGGCTCACGCCCATGTCGGCGGCCACCGCCATCCACATGCTTGCCTGGCCCAGCAGCGCGAGCGCGCAGAACGCGGCCTTGATGCCCAGCGCCAGCGTGATGTTCTGCCACAGCACGCGGTGGGCGCGGCGCGCCAGGAGCACGGTGTCGGGGATGCGGCGCAGGTCGTCGTTCATCAGCACGACGCCGGCCGTCTCCATGGCCATGCCCGTGCTGTGCGCGCCGCCCATGGCGAAGCCCAGGTCGGCCTGGGCCAGGGCCGGGGCGTCGTTGATGCCGTCGCCGGCCATGGCCGTGGGGCCGTGGCTGCGCTGCAGCGCGGCCAGCGCGCCCTGCTTGTCCTGCGGCAGCAGGCCGCCGCGCGCGTCGTCGATGCCGGCCTCGGCCGCGATGGCCTGGGCGGTGGCGGGGTTGTCGCCGCTGAGCACCACCGGATGCACGCCCAGCGCGCGCAGCTGCTCCATGGCCTGGCGCGCCTGGGCGCGCAGCGGGTCGGCCACGGCGAACAGGGCGCGCACGCCCTGGCCATCGGCCAGCAGCGTGACGCTGCGGCCCTGCCGCTCGTGCTGCGCCAGGGTGTCTTCCAGCGCGGCATCCACCAGGCCCTGCTCGCGCATCAGGCGCAGGTTGCCCAGCAGCCAGCGCCAGCCGCCGATCTCGGCCTGCACGCCGAGCCCGGGCAGGGCCTGCAGCTGCTGCACGCCGTTGGCCCCGGCCGCGGGCAGGCCTGCGGCGATGGCGCGCGACACGGGGTGCTTGGAGCGGCTGGCCAGCTGCCAGGCCGCGGATGCGGCGGCGCCTGCATCGGCGCCGTCCAGCGCCTGCCAGTGCACCAGCGTGGGGCTGCCCGTGGTCAGCGTGCCGGTCTTGTCCAGCGCCAGGGCGCGCAGGCCGCGCGCCGACTCCAGCACGCCGCCGCCCTTGATGAGGATGCCGCGGCGCGCCGCCGCCGTGAGCGCGCTGACCACCGTGACCGGCGTGGAGATGACGAGCGCGCAGGGGCAGGCGATGACCAGTAGCGCCAGCGCCTGGTAGACGGCCTGGGTCCAGCTCCAGCCCATGAGCGGCGGGGCCAGCAGCGCCAGCAGCACGGCCAGCGCGAACACGATGGGCGTGTACACGGCGGCGAAGCGGTCCACGAAGCGCTGGATGGGCGCCTTGCCGGCCTGCGCCTGCTCCACGGCGCGCACGATGCGCGCGAGCAGCGTGCCGGCGGGCTCGGCGGTCACCCGCATCAGCAGCTCGCCGTGCTGGTTCACGCTGCCGGCGTAGAGCGGGTCGCCCGCGGCCTTGTCGGCCAGCTGGCTCTCGCCGGTGATGGGGGCCTGGTTCACGGCGCTGCTGCCGTGCGTGACCGTGCCGTCCAGCGGCACGTGGGCGCCGGGCGCGATGCGCACGGTGGCGCCCAGCGGCACCTGGGCCACGGGCAGGCGCTGCGTGGTGCCATCGGCCTGGACCACGTCGGCCGTCGGGGGCGCGAGCTGCAGCAGGCCGCGGATGGCGTGGCGCGCGCGGTCCATGGCGCCGTCCTCGATGCGCTCGGCCGCCACGTACAGGGCCATGACCATGGCCGCCTCGGGCCATTGGCCGATGAGGAAGGCGCCGGTCACGGCCACGGCCATGAGCGCGTGGATGCCCAGGCGCAGCCGCGCCAGATCCTTCAGCCCGCTCCTGTACACGCCCAGGCCGGCCAGCGCGACGGCCGCCACGGCCAGCACCATGCCCGCCATGTCCTGCTGCAGCCAGTGCGCGCCTTCCGCGCCGGCGGCCAGGGCCAGGGCCGCGGCGATGCGCGGCCAGCCGGGCAGCGCGCCGTGGTCGTGCCCGTCGCCGGCCTGCGCGCTGCCGTGGCCGCAGGCGCAGCCGCTGCAGCCGGCGGGCGCATCGAGGGACGGCAGGGCCGCCACGCCGGGGCCGGGGGAATGGGCGTGGGGCTGGGATGTGTGGCTGTGACTCATGCCATGATTGGAAACCCTGAAGCCACTCGAAGGTCAAGCCATGCTCAAGCAAAGCCCCCGCCACCGCATCGGCAATGCCGCCCGGCTCTCGGGCGTGCCGCCGGCCAACATCCGCTACTACGAAAAGGAAGGCCTGCTGCCGGCCCAGGCGCGCGCCGACAACCGCTACCGCCTCTACAGCGACGAGGAGGTGCACCGCCTGCGCTTCGTGCGGCTGTGCCGGGCCATGGACATGTCGCTCGACGAGGTGCGCACGCTGCTGGCCCTGGACGTGGCGGCGCCCACGGCCGACCATGCCGCCTGCGCCACGCTGGACGAGCACCTGGACCACGTGCGCACGCGCCTGGCCGAGCTGCGCACGCTGGAGCAGGAGCTGCTGGCGCTGCGCGAACGCTGCGACGGCACGGGCGGGCACTGCCACGTGATCGAGGCGCTGCACGAGCGCGCCGACGCCGATCCCGTGCCGGCGCCCGCGCCGCTGGCCAGGCGCCACGTGTGATCCCCTTTACTATGCAAGTGATAGCTGCCCGCGCTTGTCCAGAAAGCGCTGCAGGCCAATTTGTTACTTGAAATACGGCATGTTCCCCTATGATGGCCCCATGACCACCGGCCTGTACCCCGCCAGCCTGCCCCGGCGCGCCTGGGCGCTGGCCGTGCGCTGGGCGCTGGCCTGGTGGCGCATCATCGACCTGGGCGCGGTGGTGCTGGTGCTGCTGCTCTCGCCGTCGAGCTACCGGCCCGCCGCGCGCGAGCGCCTGGCGCGCCGGATGCTGGCGGACACGGCGCCCATCCTGCTGGGCTTCACGGCGCTGGCGGCGCTCCTGAGCCTGGTCATCACCCACATCGTGGTCGTCACCGCGCTCAGCTACGGCCTGACGCGCTATGCGCTGGAGATGGTGATCCGCGTGCTGGTGCTGGAGCTGATCCCGCTCACGGCCGCGCTGTTCGTGGCCATGCGCACCACCATTCCCAGCGGCGTG
>Ga0209922_102779_pt1 | contig 14699 bp, 9 predicted proteins | sample ThiBiot_500_biof_FD_183946 | JGI IMG/M metagenome (GOLD analysis project Ga0209922, IMG submission 183946) | Wastewater bioreactor microbial communities from Cape Town, South Africa - Thiocy_expt_500_biof (SPAdes) | ecosystem: Engineered > Bioreactor > Thiocyanate-remediating > Anaerobic-Aerobic ...
TCGTCGTGCCCCGCTCCGACACGGGCCCCCGCGGCCGCCTCATTTGCCGGCGCAGGGACCGCAGACGCCGTTGGTGCAGATCTTCGAGTCGCATTCGCACGGGTTCTGCACGTCGCAAGGGGAGCAGGCGAGGCCCGCGCCGTCGGAGATCTTCGTGAGGAGGCAGCGCACGATGGGCTGCGGACTGCTCCGCTCGAACTGGGAGAGCGAGCACGAGCCGCCCTTCGGGACGGTGTCACCGTTCGGGCAGGTCGCGGCATTGGTGGTGATGACTGCAGCGTCGAGCGAAGCCTTGGAGCCGAGATCGACCTTGACGCACGGGACTGCCGCCTGCCCGGTGATGAAGTTCGCCACCGTGGTGTCGGCCGTCGGAATGAGCGCGCCCTCGAGCGCTGCGCCGTTGAAGTTCGCGTCTTCGACCTTGGCCCCGCAGAACGACGCGTCGCGGAAGACGGAGTTGGGGCCGAACACGGTGTCCTTCAAGGTCGCTCGGTGGAAGACCGCGTTCGTGAAGTCCGCGCCCGTCATGTTGAGCCCCGTGAGGTCTGCCTCCGTGAAGTTGACGTCGGTGAACCGCGCGGCGGCAAACGTCGAGCCCGTGCGCGGAGCCGGGAAGGTCACCGCCGCTCGGACGAAGAGCGCGCGGGAGAAGCGGCCGTTGACGATGCTCGACGGAGCGAAGCGTGTTCCATTGAACGTGGTGACGTTCGCCCCGGCGTCCGCGATGACGTCATCCATCTTCGCGTTCGTCAGGTCGGAGTACACCACGGAAGCGCCGTTCATCACGGCGCCGGTGAGGTCGGCGTAGCGGAGGTCCGTGTTGCGGAAGGTCGTCCGAGCCAGATCGGCGTTGTTGAGCTTCGCCTCGGCGAGCTTCCATCGCTCGAACTGGAGGCCTCCGAGCTTGAGCCCGCAGAGCGTCTTCCGCGCGAGGTCTCGCTGATCGAGCCCGATGGCGGACGCGTCGCCTTGGGCGTCGGTGAAGTCGATGAACCGCCAGGAGGCGAGCGGGATCTGCTGCAGGCCGAACCGAGTGCCGGCGAGCTTGGTGAGCGAGAGGTCGTCCCTGCGCGGCTCTTTGCAAGGATCGGCGACCAAGGACTGACCGGGCGGGAGCTTGAAGGTGACGTTGTCCAGGTAGGCGCTCGTCAGGTCGGTGTTCGTGATCGCCGCGTCGGTGATCTCGCCGATGCCGACGAACGACGTTCGCGCGAAGGACGCACCGTCGAACGTCGAGCTGATGAGGCGGGCATCTCGGAGGGTCGCGTCGTCGAACTTCGCCCGCGAGAAGTCCATGAACGCGAGCCTCGCCCCAGTGAGGTTGGCGTGATCGAAGCTCGCCCGGTGCGCGATGTTCCGTGCGGCAGCGAACTGCTCACCGGCGATGTTCGTCCGCGTCAGATTCGCGTAGGAGAAGTTCGTATCGGTGAGGTCGGTGAAGAGAATGAACGAGTCCGTCAGGTCGGCGCGATCGAGGCGCGCTCCCGCCATCGTCCCGCGAGAGATGTCGAGCTGCGGGAGCCTCGCGTCCCGGAGGTCGATGCCCTGGAGGTTGCAGGAGTGGCAGGACTTCGTCTCGACGACGAGGGTGCGGATCTCCTGCACGCTCGCGGAGACGAACGTCTGAGGAAGGTTGTCTCCGCAACGGACGTTCTGGGTGAGGACGGTCTTCCTACCGGTGTAGTTCTCGCCGCTGTAACCGTTGAGGACCGAGTTGCAGGAGAGCTTGATCGACTTCGTCCCGCCGAGGAACCTCGTCGCCGCGCGGATGTTCGGGGGGAACGCGTTCGCCGCGTTGATGACGAGGGCCTTTCCGGAGTAGTCGCAGTTCTGGAAGAACGCGACCTCTCCGGCGCGCAACGTCCCGAGCGAGGCGGCGTCGGAAACGAAGCGCATCGCGAACGTGAGCGGCGTACGCTCAGCGTAGGTGCGCGTGAAGATGATGTCGCCCTCGTTCTGCCAAACCACGGTTGGGCGCGACGGCTGGAAGGCGACCGGATCGAACGTGAAGGGCCGCGGGTTCCCGAGCAAGGTCCACGTCGTGTGGCGGTCGGGATTGACGCTCGACTCGAACGTGAGGAGATCCTCGGTCGAATCGCCCTTTCGGCCGCCCGTCATGACCTGGCCGCTGGCGCCCCCTCGGAGCTGAGCCAAGCCGCCCACGTTCTTCACCGTGATGAACTTGCGAAGGTCCTGCGGAGGTTCGCTCGTGAACGGATCGACGTAGACGAACGGGTCACGCTCGACGGCGCCGCTGACGACTCCGGTCGGCGTCGTGACGTACCAGGCGTGCGTCTCCGGCATCGACGTCGGGTTGGTGTTGCGCTCCTCGTCGGTGCATTGAACCGCGGGGCCCGCTTGGAGCGCCGTCGGCGCCTGTGCCGACATCGGGTGGAGGAAGACCGGGACGAGCGGGGCGGTCGCGCCGTCTCCCGTCGTCGCGCGCGCGACGCTGACCGTGTAGTCGCCGGCGGGCAGCGTCGCTGACGCGCACTCGGACCCATGGGCGACGTGGAGGACGACCTCGTTCTTGTCGTCGCGAACCGTGACGTCGGAGACCGACGCGTCGCGATCGCGGAGGCAGACGTCGAGCGTCTGGTCGGACTGCAGGCGGTAGGGAACGACGTCGACGCCCGGAACGCCCGTGTCGTGGGGGGGCGCCTCGGTCGCGTTCTCGAGCTGAAGCAGGACGGTCGAGGAGAGGGTGGCGCGAAGGACATCGTCCCGCGAGAAGTCACGCTCGAAGTACGCGGCCTCGTCGTCACTCGGCGGTCCGGGTCGCTTCGGGCCGACGTCGGTGTCCGGCTCGCACGCAGGTGAGATCAGGCCGAGCCCGAGGCCGGCGGCGAGCAGCAGGATTCGTTTGATCATGGCGTTGGTCATCTCCGTGCTCCTCACGGCGTCGTCGGGATCCATCGCCACAGGCCTGGCTCGCGTCTCCCACGGAAGACGAGCTCGTTCCAGCCGAGTGAGATGATGTTCTGGTTCGTGTCGAGTGCGAACTTCGCCGCGGCGAAGTTGCGCGTCGTCGCCAGGACCTCGGGGGAGGTCCGCTTGTAGATGTCGAGGTAGAAGTCGGTCGGGCTCCTCGAGCGCCCTCGGCGCGAGAGGACGTAAATCGCCCCGCTCTCCAGCTCGCAGCCGACGTCGAGGTACTCGCGGTCGCTCGGGAGCTCGAGGATCGCGGAGCGCGAGCCGCCGGCCTTGTGGAAATAGTCGACCGCCGGCTCGCCCGTCACGCCGAACGCCTGGAGGCGTTTGTTGCCGTTCTCGAGGACGATGAAGACATCGCCGTCGAACGCTTGGCAGAGCGCGACGGCGCCGCGGATGTTCCCGCGGAGGGTCCCCGGGCCGCTGCGCACGTGCGCGCGAGGAAGACGTTCATCCGAAGCATGGGTGACGGCCACCTGCGGCGACTTGAGCTCGATCACCTCGAGCCGATCGACGCCGGCGTCGCCGCTGATGATCATGGCGTAGCGGTTGTCGTAGACGGCTGCTGCGCGAACGGTGGTGCTCCCGAGGCGCGCGATCGGCTGGCCTCTGCGGAAGTCGCTGGCCCCCGTCAGCGAGAGATCGAGCTCGCGGAGGACGTATTGGCCCGTGCTCGCCTCGAGGACGTACGACTTCGGCTCCCGCAGCGAGTACATCGGGACCACCGGCCTGAGGTCACCGCAGGCGTAGTCCTTCACGTTCGCGTCCAGAGCCCCCTTCTCGACGAAGACGTTCAGGTTCAGGTTCCGCATCGTGTGGAGCGACGTGCCGCCGGTATCGCTCGAGCGACCGCAGATCGGCAACGCCTGCTCGGCGGCTTGCCACGCGTAGCCGAGGTTTCCATTGTGCGCGTCGATGCCGATACCGGTCGGCGCGCAGACGATCTCGCTGCCACCGGCGCACGCGTCGGGATAGCCCCCCGGCGGCGCTGTCGGGGCGACCCACTTGTGGCTTCCACTGACGACGGCGAGCTCCGCCGAGACGGAGTACGTCGTGTCCTTGGTGATCGGGATCGTCTGGTTCTTGACGACGCACTCGACCGAGGCGAACGCCGCACCGTTCGGCACGGCGTTGACGAAATCTTGCTGTCCGAACCCGACGAGGAAGCCGGTGCTCGAGAGAATGCGGAGGACGGCCTTGTACTCACCGCCGCTCGGGACGCCGGTGACGTCGACCTCGAAGCCCGCGGCTTGAGTGAGGAACGCATAGTCCCCGCTCGCGGCGAGGGACATGCCCGTCTTGTTGACGAGCATCAGCTCGTACCGGACTCCCGTCTGCGGAAGCCCGAGGACGTCGGACGGCGTAACCTTGACGCGGACCGTATTCGTCGCGCGGATCTCCGTCGTGTAGACGGCGTTCGCCTGGGACAGACCTCCGATCGTTCGGCCGATCGATTGCGCCGTGTCGGCCGCGTTGAGCGCGAAGATGGCGGTGCCCGCGATGGGGATCCCTTTCGCCGCGGTCCCTGCGGCGATCGCGCCGCCCCAGAGCAAGGCAGTCGACGCCTTCGCGAGCGCGAGCTTGAGGGCCTGGTTGCCCACCCACACGCCGAGGTTGATCCATTCGGCGCTGCCCGTCGTGACCTGCGAGTAGATGTTCGCTCCGAGCTTCACCGCGAGGACGGCGGCCGGGACCAGCAGCTCCCGCTTCAACTGCAATGTCGTGCCGGCGTCGAAGAGCGCGCCGTAGGCGAGCGCGATCGTCGGGACCCCGAGCTCGCAGATCAGCGTCGCGACGAGGCCTGCCGTCGCCGCCTTGCCACGCTCGTCGTACTGCTTGGGCATGTCGAGGAACGAGAGCGAGCCGACGAAGACGCCGAGCGAGGTGGCCTTGTCCGGGATCCGCGCCGTGAATCGCTCACGCGCGACCGTGCCGGCGACGGGGATCCCGAGGAGCCAGAGTGCGGGCGAGATCATCCCGCGGTGCTGGAGATACTCGGTGTCGAGTGTCGTGTTGTCCCCGGCGTCGGCGCCGATCTCGGCGCGTTTGAGGAGCTTTCCGTTGGCGTCGAAGAACCCGCAGTAGACGGAGACCGTCCGGTTGTACGAGTTGCCGCCGGCCCTCGCCGTCGACGCGGAGACCGCTGACGCATTGGCCGCCGGTCCAGTTCTCGTTGAGCGGCGCAAACGTGTACGCCGAAGGCGCGGTCGGACCTTGCAGGAGCGGCGGAGCGTCCGGGAGCGGTTCCGCGCGCGACGAGCGCGACTTCTCGACGTGGAAGCGTTTGTCCTCGAGATCGGGGTCGTCGTAGATCGCACGCATTGCGCGGACGACGACGTCCGAAACGGCCCGCATCACCTCGGGGGGGAACGCGTAGTACCACTGATACGCGGGCTTCCCGTCGACGAGGATGGGGCTTCCGTCCTCGTTCGTCTGCGGGACCTTCTTCCCGTCGGGGTCGAGGAGGTAGGTGCCGCGCGCCCACGAGGTCCGTGTCGGACTCTCGTCCGGGTTTCGTGCCCGGCCGAGGCGGGCGATGAGCCTGGCGAGGATCTGCATCTCGACCGACTGGGCGTCGAGGTGATGCAATAGGAGCGCGGCGACGTTCCCATCGAGCGCGAGGATGTCGGGGTGATGGAAGACCAGGTATCGAGCGGCGTCCTCCTCCTCGACGATCAGCGATAGGTCGGAGATGTTGGAGACGTCTCCGTCGGCGCTCGAGCCAGCGAGGACGTGGAGGCCCCCGCTCCTCGCCGGGACGAAGTTGAATCCGTATTTCGCCCGACGCGTCGCGTGCACACCGTACGACTGTCCCTTGATCGCTTGGCCCATCAGGATGGCCGGCTCCGGGATGTGGATCGCGGCGAGGGCGAGCGCCCGCATCTCCGTCCCCGGGATGGCGTAGCTGACGGTGTACGACTGCGGCGCGTCACCTGGCAGCGAGACGTCCGGCACGTAGTGGGTGAGCTCGGCGTCGGGGATCGATCGAAGGAGCGGGACCTCTCGGCGGTGCTGCGCGAGCGTCGTCTCGTCGTGGCGGCGCAGCTCGATCCGCCGGTCGCCGAGGTCGAGCGTGTACTCGACGTCGTCGCGAAACCCGTCGAGCGAGATGTGGAGCGTCTTCCGCTCGATGGGACGCGGCCCGTTGGGGATCCTCGCGCCGTCGTCGCAGCCGCTCAGGAGGCGTGTGTTTACTCCAGCAGCCGCGAGGAACGCCGCGCCCTTGAGCAACGCGCGGCGAGAGAGTTGTACCATGATCCCCCACTATATCGATTTCGCCGAGTCTCTGTCGCGAACAGAATTGGGGCTGCACCCCAACCACCCGCAGATCGGATCGGGACGCAGGCGCGCATCAGGCATCGACGCCGTTGCACTGGGGGCCATTCCCTTTGCAGAGCTCGATGCCTGCGAGACGCGGCAGATGTAAACGCATCCCGCGATCGGCCGCGCCTGCGGGTCGACGTTGGACTGCTCGACCGACACCGGTTCGAGCGTATCGCCTCGAATCTCGTTGCGGTTCGCCCAGAGGTCGTGCGATCTCTCCACGGCTTCGAACGAGCCGGGCTTCGAGACACGACATGGTGAGACCGCGGATGACCGCGCAGGCTGTGTGGGCGCGAATGCGGGTGATTCTGGGGGCAGTGCTGGCGCTCTCGGCCGTCGGGTGTGGTGGCACCCGCTCGAGTGTCGCCCGGCTCGCCGGCGACGGAGCTGAATACGCTGGGCCCGTGACCGTCGCGGCGGCGACGCTGCCGGCCTCCTACGAAGTCGTCGGCGCTGTCGAGGTCGAGTCGATCAAGTCCCTCGACGACGCGCTCTCGGCGTTCGTCGAGCGCGTTCGTGAGGTCGGCGGCGACCACGGTCAGATCGACCGGTACTGGACGACCTTCGAGACCCGCACGGTGACGAGCACGGAGAGCTACCCCTGCGGCACCACCAAGTCGCCACAAACGTGCACGCGATCGGTCACGCGACAACAGCTCGTCATCGCCTCTCACTATATCGGGCGGGCGATGCGCACTGCAGCGAGGATTCAATGAGGTTCGTCGCAGTTCTATGTCTCGGTCTTTCGCTCGCCGGATGTGGGCGGCTCATCTCGGACAGGGCCGTCACCGGCCGCACGTATCCCGCGCACAACAGCGCCGTTCGTCTATTCCTCGAGAACGACCCGCAGCCCTCGAATTGCGAAGAAATCGCCATCGTGCGGGCGGTCGGGACGGGCAGCGAAGCGACTCTGGAGTCGGTATTCGACGGCTTGCGGAAAGAGGCGCAGAGCGTCGGCGCGAACGCAGTCGTCCGCGTGCGCATCGATCACGGCGCGGGGGTTGCGGGAATCGGCGTCGCCGTGCGAATGCCGGACGGTGCCTGAGGACGACGGCCGAAGACAGCCTCTCCTCCGAATCTCGCTGTTCTCGACCAGCACCGAGCTCACCGGCTCGGATCCATCACCGTCAGGACCAAGCGCACTGCTTCACGATATTCGAGCGATGCAGGAGGATGTTGCGACCGACGGCAGCGTCGTCAGGCGGTCTCGCCGCGCGGACGCGTCATCGCACGCACGACGGTCTCCGCCGCCACGAGCGCGAGAAGCGCGAGCGCGATGGTCCACGACACGTCGACGACCGACACGCCGCCGCCGAGCGACGAGGACGTCGCTTCGGAGACCACCGCCCGCGGACGGAGATCGAGCTCGCGCTGCATCGGCGCCGCCACCCGGAGCTCCGGAGTGCCGTCCACGGTCAGCCGGTAAGGGCCGATGAGCGTCGGTACGATCCGCAGCGCGCCGTCACCGCGCGCCGAAGGGACGCGGCCTCGCGGCCCCTCGGCCTCCACCTGACGCGCTCCGGCGAACGCCCACGGCACGCCGACGTCTCCGCGCAGCGGCGCCGAGCGCTCCTTCGCGGCGGCGACGATCGCGTCGAGGAGCGAGAGGAACCCGGGGCGGAGGGGCATGTCCGAAGCGTCGACCGAGAACGAGAGCGTCGTCAGCCACACCTCCCCTCGCCCGCGAGCGCGACGCAGGACGAGCGGAGCACCGTCCGACCACTTGAGCAGCGACTCGAACGCCGCCACGTCGTCCGGCGCGACGGTCGCTCGTCCCTTCGCGGTAAGGTCGTCGAGGCTCGTTGCGCCGTCGCCCAGCACCGGCGCACCGCTCTCCGGATCGACGCTCTGGGTCGGCGTCGGACCGAAGCTGGGAGCGTGAGCGAGGAACGGCTCGAACGTTGCGCCGAGCGGCGCGGCCGCGGCTCGTCTCCCGAGGGCGAGGACGAGGACCCCCCCTCGATCGACGAACGCCGCGAGCGCATGCCGCTGCTCCGGCGTGAAGCCCGGGGGATCGTCGATGAGCATCGCCGCGAAGGCGGCGGTGTCTTCACGACGGTCCGGAGCCTGCGGGATCGGCCTTACGGCCATGTCGACATGGAGCGCCGCGAGCGCCTGCTCGACGACCGGCGCGCCGCCCGTCGAGACGGCGTCGTCGGTCCGATCGCCGACGACCGCGAGCGCCGCCGGCCCCGACTCGACGACCACGAGCGCACGATCGTCGGAGGCGATCGCGTCGGTGCCGGTGAGGACGGCGAACAGCTCACGCGTGTCGTCACCAGTGAGGGGGATCATCACTTCCCCGAGCGCCGTCTGCGGAAGCGCCGCGCTCGCGAGGACCTTCTCCCCATCCTTGATCTGCACCTCGCGCCCGGTGGCTGCATGCGGGACCGAGCACGCGAATCGGACGCGAGCGCGACCGCCCGCTCGATCGGCGGAGAGGATCCCGCAGTCGACCGCGTCGTTCGCCTTCGCGAGCTCCGGCATCGCGACCCAGATCGGCACACTGGAGTCGCCGTTCGAGCCGAGCGCAGGCCCGTCCGACTTTCCATCGGCGAGATCCGAGAGGACGATGACCCGGCGATCGATCTGCGGGAGCTCTCCGACGAGCGTGCGCGCGATCGCGAGAGCTCCGTCGAGGTCCGTCGCCCGATCGCTCTCGCCGACGCCTTCGAGGGCCGCGCGGGCGGCGCTCACGTCCGTCGTCGCGGCGAGGCCGACACGAGCCGGCGCGCCCGCAAGGACGATCGCTGCCGCATCGCCTTCGCGGAGCGACGCGAGGATCTCCTCGGCGCCCTTCTTCGCACGCTCGAAGCGGGTCGTGTCGCCGCTGTCCTTCGCCCGCATGCTCATCGAGTCATCGATGACGATGGCGACCGCGACGGAGGCGCCGCCGCGAGAGAGCGCGAGGCGCGAGCAACGAACCAGCGGCGAGGCGCCGAGGAGCGCGAGCGCGACGATGGCCGCGGCGCGGATCGCGAAGAGCGAGCGGTCCTCCAGGCGCGCCCGACGACGCGCCTTCGGCGGCGCCTCCGGGACGAGTCGCGCCGGTGCGAACGGCACCTCGTCCGCGCGCTTGCGGCGGAGGCGATGCGCGAGATACGGCGCGGCGACGAGCACCGCAACGCCGAGCGCGAGGATCGTGAGGAAGCTCACAGCGCCGCCTCGACGATCGCGCGCACCGCGGCGACGGGATCGCGGTCGGTCGTCATAGTCAGGAGCTTTGCCCCGCGGCTGACGAGCGCTTGCCGCCAGGCGGCCTGCTCCGCCGCGAGCGCCGCGAGGTAGCGCTCCCGCGCGGCCTCGTCCGTCTCGACCGTGACGCCGCCTTCGAGCGACTTCAGGCGGACCGTCTCCTTGAAGGGGAAGTCGGCCTCGTCCGGATCGAGCGTCTGCACGACGACGACGACGCAGCCGCGCGTGGAGATGGCGCCGATGCGCGCCGCCGCTTGGGGGGGAAGGTCGAGGAGATCGCTCAGGACGACGACGACCGAGCCGCGGCGCGCCGAGCGCGCGATCGATCCGATCGCCGCGTCGAGCATCGCGATGCTCGAGCCGGCCTCCCCTTCCGCCGACTGCGCCTCGAGCGCGTCGACCACGCGCTCGAAGACCTCGCGACCGCCGCGCACCGGGACGGGTCGCGCGTCCTTCGAGCCGCCGATGAACGACATGCCGATCGGGTCGCCGCTCTTGATCGCCACGCGCGCGAGCGCGGCCGCGACGAGCGCGGCCCACGCGAGCTTGGAGCCGGGCGCGCGCGACCCACGGTAGCCCATCGAGGCGGACGCATCGACGACGAGACGGAGCGCGCGATCGGTCTCGGTCTCGAACTGGCGAACGAGGAGATGATCGTGACGGAGGAGCGAGCGGACGTCGAGATGACGCAGGTCGTCGCCCGGCGTGTAGGCGCGATGCCCGCCGAACTCGACGCCCGCCCCCTTGCGCGCGCTCCGATGCGAGCCGGCGTAGACGCCCTCGGCGACCACGCGCGCGCGAATGCGGATCGGCGCGAGACTGCCCCAGTCGATCGCGCGGCGAACGTCCTTGGCGGGGCGCACCGCTTCGATGCGCGGAGAGTTGTTGCGAATGCTCGAACGCGCGCTCACGGGAGTGCCGCGATCAGGGCAGCCCGACTTCGGGCACGGGACCGCCGACCTGCGCCCGCCCGCCGCCGAGGATCTCACGCGCGAGGCCGAACTCGACGAGGTCGAGCCCGGTGGAGCTGATGACCTGCTTGAGGCCTTCGTCTGCGCCCTTCACGTCACCGGCGACCTTGCGATCGATCGCGGCGTAGAAGAGCGCCTCGGTCTTCTGCGTGGGGGTCTGCGCGGCGGCGACGAGATCGGACGCCTTGAGCTTGCCCGCGCCGAACGCGGCGATCTTGCCGATCCAGCGCGGATCGTCGGACGCGCCGACGAGGATCCGCTCGGCGGTAGGGTCCTTCGTATCGCGATGTTGGCGCTCGAGGAGGTGCACCCAGAGCGCGTCGTAGACGATGTCCTCACGCCCGAGCTCGGCGACCTGACCGCGCGCGAGACCTTCACGTGCAGCGGCGAGATCGCCGCGAACGAACGCGCGGCCGACGATCTGACCGATCGTCGCCGCCGCCTGGCGCTTGTCGCGCGGGGCGGCCTCGAGGGCACGCTCGAGAGCCTTCTCGGCGCTCTTCGCAGCGCCGAAGCGATCGAGCACGCGGGAGATCAGACGCTCGACGCGGGCTCGGTCATCGGACTCGGTTGCTGCGCGTGCCTTCGCGAGGTCCCTGAGCGCGTCGGCGAGCGGCTTGCGAGCAGCGCTCGCGTCGCCCTGCTCGCGGGTGATGTCGCTCGTGATGAGGAGCACCTCGGCGCGAAGCGCAGGATCCTTCGCTACGTCGTCGGCGACGAGGGCGTTCTTGAGCCGCTCGAGCGCCTCCTTGGTGTTCCCCGCATGCCAGTCGAGCCGCGCGAGGTTCATCAGGACCGCGCCGGAGCGCTCGCGCTCCATCGACGCATCGAGGAGCTTCCTCGCAGCATCGAGCCCGCCTTCGCGGATCTCGATCTCGCCCATGAGCGCGTAGAGGCGCGCCGGGCTCGGCTGGATCTTGCCCTTCAGCGCATCGGCTGCGCCGAGGAGGGGCTCGGCCGCCTTGAAGGAGCGGCGCGCGGAGTCGCCTTCCTCCGCGTCGAGCGCGCGGAGCATCGCTTGAATCGTGACGGCGAGCCCGAACCCGACGATGCGCGGATCCTTCTGCGCCTTCACGGAGTCCGCGAGGATGGCCGGCGCGGCTTCGCCCATCCCGAGCTCGACGAGCGTCGTCGCGACGAAGGCCGCAGGCTCCGGTGAGGTCGAGTCGAGACGGTAAGCCTCGCAGGCGGAGACGAACGAGGCGACGCGGAGCAGATCGCTGTCGCGGCCGAAGTCCTCTTCGTCGCCACGCGCCGGTCCGCGCTGCCCAGGACGAAGCATGCGCGCGAGCTCGAGCCAGCGATCCGTATCCGGCCGCTCGACGACCGCCTTCAGCGCGCCCATCAGCTCGGGCCGCGTCATCTGCGGGTCCTTGAGGTTCGCCTTCTCGAGCGCCGCGAGCGCCCCGTGAGCGTCGCCGCTCCTCAAGTAGATCGCGACGAGCACGGTCGAACCGGTCTCGAGCGCGCGGACCGCCTCGAGCCCCTCCTCCCGCGTGATCTGCATCCCGCGTGCGCGCCGCGCCGTCTTGACCTGGATCGCCTTGTCGATGAAGTCGAGCGTCTTGGCGACCGCGTCATCGCGTGCCTCGACGCTCGGCTCGAGGAGCAGCCGCGTCACCGCAGCAGCCTCGAGCGCGCCGGCCGTCTGCATCGACCCATTGCCGGCCGTGTCGCGGGTCCATGCGGAGATCGCGTCGAGGTGGCCCTTGATGTCGGCCTTCTCCTTCGGTGGAGCGACGCGCATGAGCATCTCGTAGGCGGCGCGTGCGCGCCCCTCGTCGCCGCGCTTCGCAAACTCGTCCGACGCGCTCTTGAGAGCGTCGTAACCGTGCGGACCGAGCATCTCGGTCGTGAGCTCGCCGGCTCGCACGAGGAACATCGCGCCAGCGAACGACGAGACCGCGTTCTCTCGGTTCTTCGCCTTGAAGCGACTCGAGACACGCGACATCTGACGAGCAACCACGCCCGTGAGCCGCTGCTGGCGCTCCTTGCTCTGAGGCTCGCTCGCGAGGAGATCGCGGACGGCGCTCGGGAACTGGTCGTCGTCGACGGCGACGTCCGCGCGCGTGACGCGCTCGGCATGATGTGCCGGCTGCCCGTACCGCCCGCGGCCGGGACCGCATGCGGCAGCCGCCAGCGAAAGAGCGAGGAGAACTGGGAGGGCAAACCGCATGGTGGGTAGGGACGAGAGGGCCATCCAACATAACCTGGGCAGCGGTCGACGGGCTACCGCCGGGGCACTCAAGAGCTCGAAAAGACGGCCCACGGAGAGGAACGATCTCACGCCGCGCCGCATCGGCCGCCCCGGCGCGCGATCCCCTTCGGACGGGGAAGCGGCGTTTACAACGGCGCTCCTCGCCCTCCGGGGAATGCGCCGGCGACCTCGGGCGTTCTTCATCCCCACTTCCCCGGGACGCTGCTCTCACCGAGACGTCCCTGTTGGGCTAGCCTGCCAGCCATGCCGCACGCGCACCTCCTCGTCGTCGACGACGAGCCGTCGATCCTCACGACCCTGCAGAAGGCCCTCACGCTCGAGGGCTACTCGGTGGACGTCGCGGGCGGCGTGAAGGTCGCAGACGAGAAGCTCAAGAAGCGAAGCTACGACCTCTGCCTCTTCGACGTGCAGCTCCCCGACGGCGACGGGATCACGCTCCTCGCGCAGATCCGCGCCGCGAAGAACGAGGTGCCCGTCATCATGATGAGCGGGCATGCGACCATCGACACGGCGGTGAAGGCGACGCGCCTCGGCGCGCTCAACTTCCTCGAGAAGCCGATCAACACCGATGCGCTCCTCATCGCAGTCGAGACGGCGCTCCGCCTCCAGCGAGCGGAGACCGAGGCCCGCGAGCTCCGCGTCGCGAGCGGCACCACTGGCGAGCTCGTCGGTGAGAGCGGCCCGATCAAGAAGCTCGTCGAGCAAATCGCGCGCGCAGCGAAGAGCTCTGCCAGCGTGCTCGTCACCGGCGAGCGCGGCACCGGCAAGGAGCTCGTCGCCCGCGCAATCCACCAGCTCTCGCCGCGCGCGAAGGGACCGCTCGAGAAGCTGAACTGCGCTGCGCTCCCGAGCGAGCTCATCGAGAGCGAGCTCTTCGGCCACGAGGCGGGCGCCTTCACCGGCGCGACGAAGCAGCGCCGCGGCAAGTTCGAGCGCGCGAGCGGCGGCACGCTGTTCCTCGACGAGGTCGGCGACATGCCGCTCCCGATGCAGGCGAAGCTCCTCCGCGTCCTCCAGGAGCGCGAGATCGAGCGTGTCGGCGGCAACGAGACGATCAAGGTCGACACACGCGTCGTCGCGGCGACGAACCGCGACCTCGTGAAGGCATGCGAGAGCGACGTGTTCCGCGCCGACCTCTACGACCGCCTCAACGTCGTGCCGCTCCACATCCCGCCGCTCCGCGCGCGCCGCGAAGACGTCCCGCTCCTCGCACGACATTTCCTCGAGCTCGCATCCAAGGCGAACGACCGTCCTGGCATGCGGATCGAGGAGGACGCCATCCAGGTCCTCGTCGCCTACAGCTTCCCCGGCAACGTCCGCGAGCTCCGGAACCTCACCGAGCGCCTCGTCATCCTCACGCCCGACGACGTCATCCGCGCCGTCGACGTCCGCAACTGCCTCCCCGGCGGAGGCTCGCCGAAGGCACAGGGGCTCTACCGCCCCGGCGTCCCCTTCCGCGTCCTCGTCGAAGAGTCCGAGCGCCAGATCCTCCAGGACGCGCTCGCGCTCGATCTCGAACGCAGCCATCTCTACAAGAAGGCGCGAGCGCTCGGACTCCGCGGCGACAGCAAGAGCGACGAGGAAGACGCGGGCTGAGGCGCACTCCACTCCGGAGGCGCCGGTCTCGAGTCATGAGATGATCCGAGCCTCGCGAACGACGTCCACCGCGGTGAGGACGCGCTCGCGCGTCGAGCGCCTGTCGAAGCCTCGCGCCGTATTCGTCACGAGGGCCAGGCCGACTCGTCCCCCACCTGGTCCCTCGACTTGCCGGCAGCCGAATGATCCGGCATTTGCCGGCGCTGACGGCGCAATGCGTCGAGTGTGCGCAGGACTCCGAATGTCCGGTGGGCAAGCCGAAGTGCTTCTCCCGCGAGGGCAAGTGCGTCCAGTGCCTCGGCGATCCCGACTGCGCGGGCACGGCAACTCCGTTCTGCAAGGGCCAGGGTAAGTGCGTGCAGTGCACCACGAACGCTCAGTGCGCCGCGCCGAATCCGATCTGCGACGGCGACGAATGCGTCCAGTGCAGGAAGGACGACGACTGCACCGATCCTGCCAAGTCG
>Ga0209922_102784_pt1 | contig 14684 bp, 15 predicted proteins | sample ThiBiot_500_biof_FD_183946 | JGI IMG/M metagenome (GOLD analysis project Ga0209922, IMG submission 183946) | Wastewater bioreactor microbial communities from Cape Town, South Africa - Thiocy_expt_500_biof (SPAdes) | ecosystem: Engineered > Bioreactor > Thiocyanate-remediating > Anaerobic-Aerobic ...
ATGAAATCGAATCGAATGAGAGAAAAAATGTTTCATCTCGATCTACCGAAATATTGTGATGCGGGATCTTGAATAGAAAATTCACTATGAACACAACGAGCCCATGTTCGAGGATCCGTTTGGGTCAATCCAATTCGTGATTCTCTGGGATCTTGAATAGCTCCTAGATAAAAGAATAACACCCTCAAATATTCTCTCTTTTTAAACAGCTATTAGTAGTAGCTGATGCGTTTGATTGTTTTTTTTGTATCGATCTACTAACCAAGAGAATTATCACCCCGTTCGTCGATATAGATTCGAATTTTATCAGGATAGAAAACGACTTTTTCTATGAAACATTTATATTCATTACTAAACAAACTTAAACGTGCGAGTAGTTCGCCACCGGGAATCGTACGAGTTAAATAAACTAAATGAATCTTAACAATTTGCTTTATTTTATCGGTTGGTTTTTACTTTGCTGACAATATTTCGAACAGTTGAGATAGGATAGCAATGATTTTAAGGATGAATCACGACGCAAAACCATAATTTGCCAATATTTTTCATCGTGAACGAATTTTCTCAAATACCGACATGTTGATGTGAATGAGAGGAAATTTCTAACATCATTTTCGCATGATTGATCAAGAAGATTCGAAAGAATGATTTCTAATAATTCATCGGGTAAATCTAATAGAACTGTTGTCATCTAGGAATACGAAAAACAATGGATTTTGCATGAAACTATTAATTCAGTGTTCGATTTAAAACAAAAGAATTAGCCAATGTAGACGTAGGGAATAAATAAATAAATAAATATAGTATATATATATATATATATATATATATATTTAGAAAGAGAAGAATAAACAGAATTTTCCTTATGAACCAATCATGAGAGATAACGATCGATTATCAATAGGTGAGATATGAATTGAAAATTATATTTCAAAAAACAGAAAAATTTAATTTTATGAATTAACCAAATGAATAAATTTTAATTAGATTAAACTTCAGCAGCGACATCTACAGATGGGTATAGAAATTTAAAAGAAAACTAATAAGATTTAGATAAAAATTTTATGAAAATACTATATTAATTAATTAATTATGTCAAATGATTATCCGTTTGATATGAAATCGATCAAAATCTATCTATCTCTTGTTTCTCTTCTTCATCGAAACGGTTAATCTTAAACTATAAAATATAATTTCATTTCTCTTTGTAAATTCTTGAAGATAATAATATTTTTTTATTGAAATAAATGACTAACGAAAATTTGACAATCGGTGCACTTTCAGTAAATCTCTATGAAAACCTTCTTCGCCAAAAAAAAAGCAGCTCGTTTTTGTTTTGCAATCTAATTCTAGCAATATTTACATGGACATACACCGGAAAAAGCGATTGTACAAGTTTTAGTAGGGGATTTTATTTCGATTATGTTTTCAATATTTATCTCATTTGTCTAGGGAATCAAAATAGTAAATAGTAAAACAGATAATTCAACAGGTGAACGTTTCAAACATTATCGTCTTCTCTTATCCGATGGTCAACACACATATTCCTGTGAGTTGATTGTTTTTTTTCTTCGGATTTCATGCGAATTTCGTCTTTAGCATGCATGCTTGGTATTCATCTAAATCATTTAATTGAACAAAAACTTTTGAAAACTAATTCAATCATTCGTATTGATCGTGCTTTACTACATATTATCGATAAACAAAGTGGAAAGTAATACTAAAATGTCAAAATTGTCGACGAAGAATATCAAAGATTTGTTCATAGAATTATATTGATGTTGAATGATGTCGAAGTACTACAAAGTAATTATCAATGTATAGGAAATCCCGTTGCATTGCCTCTACCGAAATCACCAATATCCAATTCGAATGGCATTGATAAAGATCGAATAGTCAATATAAATACATTAAATCCTTTTGTAACTAAGTGAGTTACTAATTGAAGTTGTTTTGTTTTCGTGAATTGTACATTGAAATGAATCTTGTGTTAAGATGGACGATTCAAGTTCGTATTGGTAATAAAACACCGGTACGAACATTTGAAAATGCTCGTGGTCATGGGAAGATTTTCAGTTGTGATCTAATCGATCACTCAGGTGCAATACGTGCGACTGCATTTAATTCTGAATGTGATAAATTCTATTCGATTCTTCAAGTTGGCAAAGTTTGTTTGCAAATGTTTTTATCGAAAAGAAATTAAAAAAAAAACTTTGCTCAGGTTTTCTTTATAACAAAAGCGACTCTCAAAACAGCCAACCGTCAATTTAATACGACAGCAAATGAATACGAAATGACATTGAATTCAGATACAATTATCGAATTATGTTCAACAATTGACGAACAAAATATTCCTCAATTTCAATTTAATTTCATTCCGATTAATCTCATTTCAACTCGAGCAGTCAATAGTATTTGTGGTAAATCAATGCATTAACTTATCGAAATTCGATCCCAGTTCATATTTAGATGTCATTGGTGTTGTTAAAAGTATGGCTGACATTCAAAAAGTAACGGGTCGAACAACAGCCAAAGCATTTGTTAAACGTGATTTAGTTTTAATTGATGAAAAAGCATCGATTATAATTTCTTTATGGGGAGAACAGGTTGAATGCACACATGACAAAAACTAATAAAAACACACATAGACGTAGATAGTTTTGCTTTCATAGGCAGAATTGTTCAATTATTCAACCCATCCGGTTATTGGTTTCAAAGGAATTCGAATTAGTGATTATCATGGTAAACAAAACTATTCATTTAATAATTGAAGAAATTTCTCGAACAAAACAAGATAAATAGGTCGAAGTTTATCATGTTTGAATACGACACTGATTCGAGAGAATCCATTGGAAACAAAACGAACAAATGAATTGAGAATTTGGTTTGATAATGGTGGTGGTCAGTCGATGGATTTAATTGACATGTCCAAAGGCATTGAAAATAATAGTAATCGAATGCGTTCAATTGTTTTCTTGTAAAATAAAAATCAATTCTCTTTTCAAGAATCATTAACACGTATGAAAACATTCTCTCAAATTGCTGCTGAAGGTATTGGATCAACTAACAAACCTGAATATGTTATAGTAAAAGCGATGTGTACATCGATTAAAAAAGACACCGTTGTTTATCAAGTAAAAGAAATGAACTCGATTTATAGTTTTTTGTTCTTATCACATTACTTAAGATGTGTCCACAAGATCGATGCAGTAAGAAACTAATCGAAGAAGCTGATGGTACATATCGATGTGACAAATGTAACGAATATTACGAGAATTTCAAATGGGCGTTCATGGTTACGGTATAAATAATTTATAATAGGAGAAAAAAAAAGGAACTATATGAATGTCGAGATGGTTTAAAGGCTGAATTATCTGATGCAACTGGTTCACAATGGATAACACTATTTCGAGACGAAGCTCAAGCATTGATTGGCACGACGGCTTCGATTTTTGGTGAATACAAATCCAATGTAAGTTAAATGAGAACAAACTCTTCAAGAAGTTTTTTTTCTTAGCAAAATGACGATATACTTGATAATATTCTTCGTCAAGCAACAAATCGTGAACGATTTTTTCGACTTCGTATTAAACTTGAACAATACAATGTAAAACTTTTCGTTTCCTTCAACATCAACTAATTTCGAATTTTACATTCAGGATGAACGAAAACCTCGATTTTTCTGCATGAGTATCTCGGATCCCGATTGGATCGCCTACGGCAAACATTTACTAACCGAAATCGCGTCTCTTGTTTCGAAAAATATTTCATAGATTTTGTTTATATTTATTTTGTTTGTTTTTTTTTCATGAATGACTAAATAAGAAGACAATAAACATACATTAAAAAAATGAAAACAGAAAAACAAAAGAAGTTGTTTTTTTTTTGCTTTAAATTTCTTCAAAACACCGGAGAGATATATTAATTTCCTGATGCCGTTGTTTATTCACGAATTAACTGCATGCTGATCTGACTTTTTGACTTTCTTTTGAGTTTTTTTTGTTGAACAACACATTAAACAACATAACCATCGATGACATGATTGATAATTTAATAGATTTGAATTTTGATTTTGTTGGCAATCACGTTCGTAAACATCGATTGCACATTCGAAAACTTCTCGAACATGAAAACGTAGCATCGACGAACATTCAATAAATGCGTTACATTTCAAACGTTTAGCTAAATCTGCACCTTGACGAGTCGTTATCATCGAAGGTGTAATAAGATCAGGCTGTGGATTCGATGAATTCGTATTATTCGTTCGAAGGTCAATACAAAGTGAAACAAGTACAATCAAACTTGACGGATCATGATTTCGAACATCGAGTATCCATTTTTTGTCGATATTATCGAACGATGATGGTTGCATACATGAATAGCATACTAGAAATACATCGGTATTTGCGTACATCATTCGACGAAGTTGTTCCCATTCTTCTTGGCCAGCTGTATCGAATAATTCGAGATTATAGGACGTACGATTGTTTCGATGCATGACACAAGCAAAATTATCGAATACAGTTGGCTCATAATTCATCGGAAATTCATCTAGATAAATTTATGTTTTCTTTAAAAAAGAAAGAAACACATCAGTAGGATTTTACTTGTTGCGAAAACGGTTAGTAAACATGTTTTACCTAGAAGAAGAAAAACAAGAGAATGAATGTGAACTTTCGATCGTTCGTTTTAATTTACCAATCGATCCATCGCCTACACAGAGAATTTTAATCGTCCCTTTTGGATTTTTAACGCGTGTTGATGCACGTCGAAAACTCATTGAAGAAGTCAATTTTTACTTTTTTTTTCGATCTAATAAAAAAGATATCAAAATGATTTATTAGATTTAACAAGTCTGCTGCTCATTTTGAACAACGATATTACTCTTGTTGTTTTTGTTTTTCCCTTCTCTGCTCCTCTCTCTCTTTCTCTCGTTTGGTTGAAAACAAAAAATGCGTGACGAACACCGTGTGTTACTTTAACGAGAATCAAACATAACACAACAAAATTTGCCCCTCACTTCAGTAAAACATTTTAAAAAAACAACGAAGAAGAAAAAGAAAAAGAAAGAGAACTGCGATATGTTGTAGGTCTACACATTCTCATCCGTTAGTCTATTTAATCGAAAAGAAACGAAGAAGAACAAGAAAAAGAGGAAAAAAATACAACGATGTAAACTTTCATTATTAAGAGACATATACGTACTTGTCTACCTTGAATCGTATTTAGAGAATATTAAAAAAAAAACTTGAGAATAACCTATTAAAATTCAATAAACTCGATTCGAGAATAGAGATCCCGTGCATGCCAATATTGAATATAACAATCAGTTTTTCAATCATTTCTCAAGAGAGAAAAAAGAATTTATGCTTTCTCTTTCTTTTCAAACATGCACAGATTTAACAAAAACACCCAGTGCGTGTTTGATATAATCGACAAGAAAAAATAAAGACAAATAAGAACTGAAGGTTTGTTCTTATTAAATAAAAGCTAATGGGTGTAAGAAGAAGAAGAAGAAGAAAAGGACATACGAGTTATTGATTTGATCATTTAGTCTGTCTGCCTTTTCTTTTCTAGATATCGAACGTATGGCTCGTTGGATGCATTCCTTTTTCATTTTCTTAATGATTTTATTTCATTATGTTTCAATGACAATCTTGTCCGATGAACATATCATTCATCGACGACATATTGGTTCAGCACGTGCAAAACTCTTTCGTGGAAAATCTCATCCAAGTGTCAATGATATTCTATTTCATCGCGTACAACAACCGATTCCATCGCCAGAATATCTTCGTTCACGTTGGATGGAATTATACGGACAAAGTGACAAGAAAAATGGACTCTCCTATTAAATTCTTCTATCGAAATATAAATAAATGAATTTAATTTTATTTCAATAAAAGACATGACAAATTCAATTCGATTTCGTTGATGTTAATGATTTGCTTGCGTATGTCTGATCGAGTTGAGAGATTTTCGTTGAAAATGATTTCCAAATATTGAGCAGCTGGAAAAGAAAATCAATAAAAAACGAAAACAAAGAAAAACAAAGATATCTTACATCCGATGAGGCATTGTGCTGAATGTTTCCTAAACCACTTAGAATATAAACAAATGCTTCTAAATTAGCGTAGATTAATTGTGTTTCGATTTGAACACATTTCAGTGCATGATTATTTCGTTTTTCAATAAGATCAAGATTATTCGGTTCATTCTAGAAATGACTTTCATTTGAAATAGATTATAGATTGAATTTTATGTTTTACTTTAGCAGAAGATTCATTTGTTGTTAATGCACGTCGATTTTGATTCGAAGCTCGTTGAATAGCTTTTTGTTCGATTTGTAATGAATCTTCAAAACGTTTACATAAATCCTAACGAAAACAGAAATCATTTTGATAGAAAAAGAAAACTTTTTTTCATTGAATTCAACTTTATATCCTTGCAATAATTCGATTAACATATCGACATGATCATTGATAATCTCATCTTCACATTGACATGCTTCATTAATTCGTTTTGCTACAGCATTCACTTCAGCTGGCAGTTCAGTAAGACCGGTTTGTATCGTTGGCCAATAATTATTTAAACCGGTTGCCCATCGTTCGACTTTAGTCGAATCAGTACTCAATAGTCTAAGTAAATTAATAAATACAAGTTTGTTGTTTTGTTTTGCTTCATCTACTGTAAAGATTTTTCAATTCGAAAATAATCGTCGGCAATTTCATAATTTCTCTCGTTGATATTTTTTAAATAAGCTCGAATTTGTGCAAATTGTCGATGAAGAAATATGATATGTGTTTGACTGATTTGAAACATTTTGATTCCTGTCGAATCTTCTTCGTGTCTCTTTAAAAAATGATGAATGATTCTTTTTTTTTTGTTAAATAAAATCTTTATTTTACTTCAACTCATCAATTGAACTTGATGATACTTGTGGAATACAACTGAATTCATCAGGAGTATTCTTAAATGTTGCTTTCATATTATCTCCGCATGACTAATGAAAATAGGAAATGTAGGTTTTTCCAAAAAAAAGCCAAATCACAGACTGTTCCTTGAAATGTTAAGAAGAATTTTATGACTTCTGTTTCGCATAGAATCGGATGACGACAGAGGATTTCAAGAAAATGCTTCAAAGCTCGTCGTCGTTCTTCAATAAATTCTTTATCAACTAAAAGGAAATACAAAATAGGTATAATCCAATATCAAAATGTCAAAATTCGAAACCATTAACAGCTTTTTTCGGTGGAAGTTGAGGAATAATTCGAAATGGATATTTCAATGATAAGATTTCATGTAGAGCAACAAAATCATTGTATCGACGTGATACTTTGTTTTTATGACGCTAAATAAATGCAAAAAAAAGTACATTCTCACTCTGTCAAAAAGAAAATATTTACCAAACTTGTCACTTCGTATTCAAAATGTCGGATTATCATGCCTGAAAATGTAATAGAATATGACTTTATTTCTCACTTAAAAAAAATATTCACCGAACCTTTCTTTTCGGCAGCAGTATCGACAAGGATAGTATCTAATGCGCAGAGATCACCATAACGATAGCAAAGAGAACTTTTGCCTTGATCAGTACGATAGATTCGAAGTAACCGATCTTCGAGATCGTTCAAACTATCCAAACTTGGAATTGGCAATTCTATGATTATAAACAAATGTTTTTTTGTTCGACATTCAGATGAATTCTTTTCGAATCTACCTCGATTGATATAATTATCTAATAGTTTCTCATCGATATTTTTTCCTTGTTGAGCGACTGCCATCAAAGCGAGACATTTATATAAATCATTTCTCGACGTAAATGAATTCGTTTTTATCACTGCAGCCCAAATCTTTTCAAAATAATAAAGTTTTCAATTGATTTTGTTTTCTCTACTAAATCATATGCTCAAACTTGATTTAAAACATTTTTAGTTAAAATATTCGATTCGAACAATGGCACAAATACCGACAATGTAATTTTATCGATTCCATAGGAATCAAGCATTTCGAATATCTCTCGATAAATCGATGGTATTGAACCTGAGAGATCAATGAGATTGATTATCTATTTCTGACAAAAATAAATTTACCTGCACTTAAATCGACTGGCATTGGGATAAAGAAAGCAAAATAAAATAACAACAGTTCTTCTACTCAAATTTGATATAGTAAAAAGAAAACAAACGAAGAAGTATCGCGAGCTTATCTGCCGAGATAAAAAAACGAAATTGCATTCGCATATTCCGATAGAGACCGCTGAGTATCGAAACAAATTGCCAAAAGTGATCTGATTCGATTTGAAGAAAATGGAAAAATACCCATTTACCTTTTTGACTTCATTTCTTTCTTATTTTTTTTCTTATTCGTGCAAAATTATCTAACGAATAGGGTCAACGCATTTTTATTGTTATCGAGTTGTCAAAACAAAAACAAAAGACTAATCTTTTCTAAACAACACCCACCGAAACTATCTAAATCACACACACATTAACAGCCTATCTGATTTCCATTGCACTTATATCAGAAAATAAAAGCAAGTAGTTTATCTATTTATTAATTTTCATTTTGTTTAGGAAATGTATTTTAAAAATTCATATATTTTGCTTTTGAAAAGTGCTTTGCTATGCTTTGATAAAAAAAAAACATGACAAATATAAAAAAAATAAATCGATGATGCATTTTTTTTCTTCTTCTCCTTTCTCTCTTGTTTTTTTTCTGTTCTTCTCTCACAAACAACAAAATTTTCTCGAAGAATGTCCTAGAATATCTTTTCTTCTGTGTCATTATGTTCGTACGAAAAGGTTTTATTAAATCTTCGTTTTTTTTCCTAACCAAATCAAATCATCATTGGATATAACTGTGATACATTATCTAATTAATTAATAATAATCATTGAGCTTTGAAAATCAACGAAAATTATGTTGGAATATTTTCTTTTTTTTATCAAAATGATTCATGGGAATTTTTTATCGATGAATAAAACAGAAAAACAAGATTGAGTAACGTCTTTTTATCCTCATTTTGGTCGATATATTGTCAGAATTTTCATATATTTGTGTGTATGTTGTCGTTATTATTGCGTAGAAAATGGTAGAAATGTAAAAAAATAGAAAGAGCGAGCGAACGAGCGAGCGAACGCGGGCGACCAAACGCACAGTAATATATACGTCGAGCAAGAAGAGAACGTCAACAACACATACGCAGACACACATACGCATAGACACACACAATCGTCACTATTCCTATTCAATACCTACGATAAGTTTTATTGCGTTGAGAACTTTTTATTTCCCGTCAAACATCTATTATATATATATATATATGTAGATGGTGAATTTAAATGTTTGATTTATTAGTTTATTCAAGATCGAACAAATAAACAAATTTATTAGAATGAGGACCGTCCATACTTATACTCACGCGCCACAGCAGCAAATATCGTCGCAAACTCCACAACAACAACAACAACAACAACCCATAGTACAACAAACATCTTCATCATCATCATCATCATCAACAACAACAACAGCAACGTCTACAGCTCCTACAAGCTTACATCCACATTCATCTATTAGTGGTAAGACATCTATATCTCTTTATTTATTCTTTCATCTCTCGTCGTTTTTAATCATGGAATTGAAAAGGAAATAAATAGCGTATACACATTTTTTTTTCTTTTCTGTTCTACATTTCTATATCAACAGATGCTCTTTTCATTCTTTGTCTAATCAGCTGATAAACATTTTTCTTCGTTGTATTTTTCTCAAAATTATTTTCGAAGCTTTTATTTTGTTTTGTTTTGTTTTTCTTCTTCAGGTTATCCCAGTGTACGTCATAGTCTTCTTCGTATGCATAGTCAGTTACGTTCTGCTCAAAATCGACGAGAATCAAATAATCAAGGTGGACCAATCGATTTAAGTCTCTATCGTGTGTCTTCAACACCCTCATCATCATCATCAAAAATGACAACACGCTCAACAAGCACTGCAACAGCGACATCAACCATGCTACGATCGATTCCTATTGTTGCGCCAATAGCTACAACGCCCACACAGACTATCTATAGTAATGCTATTCCGTCATCATCATCGTTCTCAATGAATCTTGATCAACCGATGCAAAGTACGTATAAGAAAATATTTTCTTCTTCTCTGTTATTATCTTATCTTCTAGTTGCACAAACATTTACCCGTAATGACACTCAACAACGTTCGTCTTCGCCCAAACTCGCCTATTCATATACGAATATCGAAGAAAATCTTCAATGTCCGTTATGTATCGATCGTTTACGTGATCCTCGTGCATTACCATGTCAACATGTATTCTGCTGTTCATGTCTTAAATCTATGCCATTATCGAATTTGCCCCATTCGACAATAGCTTGTCCATTATGTCGGCAAACATTTCCATATATTAGTGCTGATCGTTTTCCTATTTCCTATATTCATCGACAATTATTAGAATTAATACCAAAAAATTATGATATCAATGGTAAATGTACAAAATGTGAAGAGAAATGTTCGTTAACATTATGTTCATGTTGTGATTTTCTTCTTTGTCAAAAATGTTATTCCAATGATCGACAGAAAATTCTCGATAATATCGAACATATAACAAGTATTTGCCGATTTCGTTTGACACGTATCGATTCAGCACATAATCAATTAGTTGAATTGAATGAGAATAATCGAAAGAAAATTCAACAAGTTCAATCAACGTACGAAAATTTCGAGAAGAAATACACCGAATATAAAGATTCGATTTTAAATAATCTCTATAAACATAACGAAAATATCAAACAAACATTCTGGTCAAAACTTAACATGCCAACACCGAATGCAACTGAATCATTTCTACAATTATTAAATCAAGCTGATTCAGTGATTAAAAAATCTCAGACAATGCAATTCGATGATATTATTTCGATGTTTTGTAAACTAACATCGGTTAATGAACAACTCGAACAAGCCAATACATCGATTGATACCTATGATGTACAAAATCTATTAAAACGAAATATTGAAATAAATTGTGATGAACAAATGTCTGTACAATTCAATCACATCGATAACCAAGAAAAAATCCTACCGTTAATTCCGACGTATCTCCTACCGAAAACGACGAAACGTCAACGAAAAACTGAACCCAAACGACATGTCGAAGAAGTTGAAAATGGTGAAGATCTACCGGTGTTAAAGAAATTGAAAATAAAATTCGAAAATGAAACGTGTAACGATGAAATTCAATCGCCAACAAGTTCAATATTATGCGTGAATTTATCATCGACTAATCAACAAACAGATAATGATGATGATGATGATGATATTATTTTTGTTGGCAGTTTTCAAAGTAAATCACCATCAAGTCCAAATTTCGAAGAACTCTTTCAAATAATTAATACCAATGAGTAATCAAACATGCATAAAACGAGCAAAACATAATAGACAAAAACAAATATTTTCTTGTTTTAAACAGTTTAGTTTTCCGTATAGAATTAAACGATTGTGTTTATCTATTTGTCTAGTCTTGTTCTACCAAGAAAAAAAAATCGAAATTTATCTGTATGCTTTGCTGTTTTTTCTTTCTCTTTCGTTCATTTTAATAACGTACTCATATACAGATTTCTATATTTGTGAATTTCTCGTTGTTGTTCGTTTTCTTCTTCTTATTTATCCACGAAATATAAATACGAGACGTTTACTAGAATGATTTTTACTGACTTGCGAATAATTATTGTTCGTCTTCTTTTTTTTTTTAAAAAATAATTAATCGAACAAATGCTGAAAGTAGAGAAAAGAAAGAAAATAAGAATCTTTCAATTCCTAAGTAAATAAACGTCAGGTAGATGCTCGATGAATTTGCGAAATTGTATTAAAATTTCGTCTCTGTTTACTTACTGCAGCTCGTCAAATAATTCACATGCGTAGTTTGCTTTTACCGAACGAGCACATTTTTTGAAAGACAAACATGAGTACCAAGGTTTGTGAAATTCAATTCGTTCGAAAACTAATCAAAAAGAAATTTTCTATAGGACATTTCGGGAACAGCATCTGAACGAACTGCTGCATTAACTAAATTGTATGGTGAACAACAGCGGCCACGTGTACGAAGACTTAAACCGTTATCAGCCAAATCTCATTTTAAAACTGCTACGAGACGGAGATCATTAACAAATACCAACCAAAACGTAGAAGATGACGATGATGTAATTCTCCCACCATTGTTGAATAAACAAGAATCAACTGAAACTAGCGTAACTTCAGAAAGTATTCCATCAATAGATTCACCGCCACCTGAACCAACTCCAATCCCTCGATATATAGATCAACCGAAACAAGTAGTCGAAAGTATTTCTATTGGAGACATAGCGATCGACTTGAAAATGACTCCGAAATGGTTCGAACAAGAAGATCAACAAGAAGCTTTGAAGAATATTGTCTATCCAACACAAATGACTGATAAACGTTCATTTGATGCTATTGCTCGTTTTCGTTCGTTGATGAATGTAACCAACAATTTTCGAAAGAAAGCTATTAATTATCGAATGAAATCAACGGAAATGACAATTCTTCTTTTGAATCAATTTGTTCAACAACTTCAAGGTGATTTGAGTTTCTTGAAAAAACCAATTTCATTTGATAAATCCGCTCATCGAACAGCGTACGAAACAGCGTGTGGAATTGCTAATCTAGGTAATATACATCTTGTCACGACGAATTATATTCCTACAGCTCGATTTCAATTACAAACGAATTTAAACTACGAAAAAGATTTGGCCAAATCCGAAGATACAGTCAATAATTTCGTGGTTAGTCTTACTACGTCGATATCACAACAATTATCTTGTGAGAATAATTTTATACGAGTGATACAAATCGAAAAGGATGATGATGGTTTAGCAAAAGTTGATCTCGGTATTACTACGACTGAAAAAGAGCATACCGAGCGTTTTGCAGATAATTTAGAAGTAAATATGAATTTCATATTTGAGCAAATCAAACTCTATGAGTTCTTATTATTGATATGAATAGGAATTAGCACAGACAGGTTTTCATCATAGTCAAACGTTAAAATGCATTAAAGCACGTAAATATTCTTATTCTTGGTCGCCAGCACTCAGTTATTTGCAATTGGAAACGCACGATTTCAATCCGAAACATAATTTTGACTATGACATCGACAGTTATCTTCCAGATGGTTTTCGAGGTGGTCATAGATATCACGTGCCAAGAGGATGGTATCGTCATGCATTGGATATCTCAAAAAAGTATCCTGGTGATGATGTTTGGCTTCGTTCAACGGATGAGCCTAGCGTTTGGCCCGTCGCCTATTATGGTACGCAGAGTGAAGCAGCTATTTATTCAATAGTTAACAATGGTTTTTCAAACGAAATAGATCCGGGTAAAGAAGATTACTTTCGAGCTGAATCTGTTCGACAAGGAGGAGAAAAATTCGATAGGCCAGGTTTATATCTTTATACTAATTGTAAATATGGTGCTCATCCACGATTCACAAAAACATTCAGCGTTGGCACATCATCGAAACAAATCAAACGTTTTCGAATTGTGTTTCAATGTCGTGTTCAACCTGATAAATTTACTATTCATGAATGTCCTGTTACACGACAATATATTTGGCGTGTTGTCGATCCAACAGTTGTTCGTCCCTATGGCATCTTACTTTTGAAAAGAACGATTCCGAAACGTGAAGGCAATCAATCGGAATCTGATTACTAATTTTAATCAGATTACAATCTAAGACGTACGTTTATTAGTAAATTCTACAATAAAAAAAGAAAGAAACCGATCGATTGAATTACATTTCTATATCATGTAACATTTCAATGACAAAAAAAAACGAATGTTTCACTCTCGAATTCATCTATTTGTCCTTGTGATTAAATCAAAATCTCGAATCAAGATAGCTGAATATATATTTGTCTAGACAATCAAAACAAAACAGTGTAATAGTAATAATTTATTCAAAGACTAACATCTATGCAAAAAAAAGAAAGAAAAATCTTTCGACACCTTTCATTTCTTTCTCTTTATCGATCGTGTTTCGTTTTTTTTCCTATATTACACGATTCGATGGACCAAAAAAAAAAGGCTAACCGAGCCTTTTGTGATTGATAGCGATACGAGAAAAAAACGCGAAATAGGTAACCAACAAAGCTCGAGGCTTCTTCTTCCTTCTTCTTGTTCTTCTCTTTGGTTTCTTTTTTCTTTTGTATGCATATCTGTATTCAATGAAATACAGCTTCACTCACGCACACACATACAACATACTCCGAAATCAAGTGGCGCAGTGAAAAGTTTATAAGCCAAAATAGACGCAACGTAAACGACATTAGCAAATATATATAAGGACACAAAAAAAACGGGAGAAAAGAAGAGAAAGGCAGCCCTATTAACTGTGCAAACATTCATATATTCATAATCGGATTCCGTAGCGCGGCAGCAACATTATAAAAAAAACGAGAAGACATTTTTCAAACAACAACAACAACAACAGTAGCAATCTAATACAGGTAGGACATGAAAGGATATATCAATCTGTACTTGAACGCTTAAAATTTTGTATGCGCAAGTAGATCATTTTCTCTTCCCTTGTAAAATTATACGAATACTTGATTAAGACTTCGAATTCTTTTAATCGAGGATATATGATGTAATGTATAT
>Ga0209922_102787_pt1 | contig 14680 bp, 13 predicted proteins | sample ThiBiot_500_biof_FD_183946 | JGI IMG/M metagenome (GOLD analysis project Ga0209922, IMG submission 183946) | Wastewater bioreactor microbial communities from Cape Town, South Africa - Thiocy_expt_500_biof (SPAdes) | ecosystem: Engineered > Bioreactor > Thiocyanate-remediating > Anaerobic-Aerobic ...
ATTCGGATCATCATCATCCAAACAAGGTTCGTCTTCTATTTCCGATGTTATGTGAAATGCAAATGTACGAAGCATTGACAAATGAATAGGAATTTCATTGTCAAAATAATCATTCAAATTCGATGTTGGACCATTTTCTAATCGAAGATAAAGAGATAAATCTTCAAGATGTTTCATGTGATGAAGTAAATTAAAATCCGCCTCCCAAAAACTCTCATAACATATAAATGAGAAACATTTTAAATTGGACAGAACATCCTACAAAGTAAACAAAATGAAATCAATGATCATTATCAAGAATTCTCAATGATAAATTTACTTTATTCGGCAAGATTGATGTTTTCCCACAGCCAATACGACATTCAATGAATAATCGACTGAGATGTTTGAAACGACCATCTAGGACACAAATTACATCCGGAAAATATACCACCTTGATATGTAATTCTCTGATTGTCGAAGAAACTAAAAAAGTTGAAGGTAAAGCATCCAGCTGACCAATTGGATAATCTTTATTCAATAGTATACGACTTCCAAATAGCGAAGGAAATGGCAAAAGAACTATTTTGAAATATTCTAAATTTTGAAATTGATCAAAAATAGGCGAATAAATTGTTTCTGTATATTCTGGGATTGCTAATTCGAAATTCTTTTCCTGCATAAACAAAGTCAAATGTTGAATTTGTTGTTTTGAAACAGATCCAATCGATAATTTATCTAAATAGAATCAACTAGATATAAATATGAATAAGATAAATTCGTTTACCATTGAAACATTGTGAAATGTTCGATTTATTTAAGTTGTAAATTTTAAGCTGATTGAGATTGGGGAAAAGAGCAGCAGAAAGAATTTGTTCAATTGAATTGGCTTTGATAGAAAGACATCGAATATTTTGATGAATTTTTGGTAAAATCGACGAATGAAATCGATTGAATATTGAATCTTTGATTTCAGTATTTGACTTTGAAATTGAAGTAAAATCGAGATTTTTTGTAAAGATTTCATTTTGAACAATTGCATCTATGTTTTGTTGTATTTTTTATAGAAAAAAAAACAAATTAGAACGAATGTGAAAGAGTTTCAATTTCGAAGGAATCATTTTTTTAGATAAAGTTTGTATAAGTAGAAGTTGTTTTTGATTATGCTCCTACAGCAGGTTGTATATCAGCAATATTACTTCAAGTTGTTGCTCAGAGAAATGAACAAAACGAATTAGAAATTCTTGTTGGTGTTATTTCTCTTGTACGACAACCTGAAATAGCTTGGCATTTTAATAATGATTATTGGCAAAGTAATAAAAGTCGAATTAAACGAGGCTTACAATACATCTTTGCAAGTGAAGCTAAAAAATGCTTGAGGGTGAGAGAGAGTTATCGATATCCAACGATCTTGATAGATGTCACTCGTACAACGATTCAAAAACTGTTTAATAAAGTATTCGATATCTCTCTCTCTCTCTCTACTTCACATTGCTTTATGTTTGCTAATATTTACATTAGCTCAAGAAGAGAAGAAGAGAAATCTATATTAACAGTCGGATGTTCTGATTTTTATTGAAACACTTTGGCATATGATAAGAAGAAAACGTTTTTGTAGAGGACGATTTTAAACCAATAAGAAAGTTCGAAGTATAGATTGGAACTTCTTCGACATTTACTTTTGCTCGAATAGAGATGAACATTGCATTATTAAGCTTTTACGTATTTTGTAGATGTTGTTACGATCAAGATTCATATGGAATACGATTCGTACGTGTTGTTGATTGAGGATATTGTGTAGAAAATGCTTGTTTGGATTTGTGTTAGGTCGTTCAATGTTTATTCAATCTCAAGAAACGCCAAATCCGAATAGTTTGAAATTTTTACCCGGTCGTTCTGTTCTCGATAGTGGTGTTGCAACTCGAGATTTTCCCAATATTCAATCAGCTTATTCATCTCCACTTGCCAAGTATATAAACTCTAAAACTAACAACAATAATCTCAAGATTTCAACGATTGTTTTCAGACAAATATTTCGTATTGAAGGTGTGAAATCTGTGTTTTTGGGTTCTGATTTCATCACCGTCACAAAAGAACACGATGACATTCGCTGGCAAATCTTAAAACCTGAAATCTACGCTGCAATTATGGATTTTTTCTCGACAAATCTGCCAGTTGTCGATGAAGACGCACAAGCACCTACGAGTAGTAAGTGAGTGTATTCTCTCTTCTGTGTTTTTATTCGATGAACAATCGGAAATAGGCGCATCGGAAGATGATGATGATACAACAGCATTAATCAAAGAACTGCTCGACACGAGAATTCGACCAACAGTTCAAGAAGACGGAGGAGATATTACTTTTGTGGTACATTCAAATTTGCATCTTCTTCCTTTTCATTTCATTTTCTTTTTTAATTTCAAAAAAAGGCGTTTGAAAATGGAATTGTCAAATTGAAACTTCAAGGCGCGTGCACCTCCTGTCCAAGTTCGATAATAACATTGAAAAATGGTGTTCAAAATATGTTACAATTCTATATCCCCGAAGTCAAAGGAGTCGAACAAGTAAGTGAGATCAAATTGAACTTGGCAATTGAATTGAATTCGATTGATTTAGACAGAAGATGATGTCGACAAATTGGCGAGTAAAGAATTTAAAGAATTCGAAGAAAAACTTCACGATGAAGACGAAGACGAAAAATCTTCGCCGAAAAAATAACTTCAATCGAACTGTTTTCTCTAATAAACCCGATGTTTTAGATTTTCATTGTCTTTTTTCTGTTTGTTTGTTTGTTTGTTTGTCAAATGGATCGATCATCAATTCAATATCCTGATGTCGTTGCTCGACCAGTCAACACGAGTCAGTTCATTTTTGCTTTCATTTCGAAAGAGAAAATCTTTGAATTTAGATTCAAAACAAGCTGCGAGTAACTATGCAGCTGGCTTGAAAATGGCCAGGTAATCGATTTCGATTCGATCTTAATCGAAACTAACTTTGTCGGTTTAGTCTTTTCTCTGAACACGTTCTTCTCTATCCACTTGACGTTCTCAGAAGACAAATTCAAGTAAAACTCGATTCTTTTTGCGAATATTTTCTTTGAAATGTTGAGAAACAAAGGTGAATAACGAAGCAGTCAAATATCATCTGTCTCCGGTGAGTGTGTTTCCCGTTCTGTTCAAAATCTCCTCTCAAGTAAGAAGTCACTTCTCGACGAGCGAGAAAAACGATAAGAATTGCATTTGTCTTCAGGGTCCATCGGCGTTGTGGAAAGGCGTTTTAACATCTCTTGCCTACAATGGTTTAGTTGTGGCGACAGACAATTTCCTTCAAGATTTAATTCCAGTGAAAAAGTAAATTCAATATGAAAAACAAACTGATTTTTTTGATGATTCTCTTTGTTCAACAGAAGTAAACATAACACAACGCAGAAAATACGTCGAGTTGTTCGCAACATCTCTGTTCGAACGTAATTATTTCGATTAGAATCTCAAAGCAAAGCGAATGTTCTTCGTGTTATTTCAGAGTGTCTTACTTAATTGTCTCGCCAATTTATTACATAATGTTAATTGAGTCAGTTCAAAGTGTGAGTGCATCGGACGGGAATCTGCTCGATGGTATTCGAGATACATTGATCCGTTTTGTTCCTTATTCATCGGCGATTGCCGGTGGACGAAGTCGAATGTTACCAATATGGAAAATTGTAATTCCAGCTGTTTGTCTTATGACGGGACGATATGCGTGTGAGAAGATTTTATATAAGATCATTTTGCCGACATTAAATGCGATTCAAGAAGCAGATCGATATCGAAAACGAAAACAACGACGTATTGCGCAGGTTTGACAGGAGGCAAAAGATAATTTCGAGCTCAATTTGAATGTTGTTGTTTAGTTGTCAGTTGACGATGATTATGAAACCGAAGAAAATGCTCTTCTTTTCGAAACAACTTACGCAGCTTTAATTGCTCGAATAGCCGCTGGTTTTTTTGGTCAATTATTATTTTATCCCGTCGAAACGATTGTGCATCGACTTCATGTTCAAGGTGTACGAGCGATTATCGACAATACTGATACGGGTGTTGGAGTTTTGCCAATAAATTCGTCGAGTTATTTCACGGATTTTTGGTCATGTTTTAAAACAATCGAAGAAACCGAAGGAAGTTCAGGTTTATACAAAGGAATCGGATGTGTTCTATTGAAATTCTCATTACTCTATGGAGGAATGCTATTAGCACATGGAGTTGCTAAGAAATTTGTCATAGAAACGAAGTCATCATCATTATCAACATCAGTCAACAACAGATATATAAATCAGCCAACAACAACAACGACGATGATGACTGATGAAACGAGCAATGGAAATTTTATTTAAATGTCATTTTTTTCCTTTTTTTCACTCAATTAAAACCTTTAATCTATTTAAGACTTCATTTTCTTGTTCTATTGAATGAAATAAATAGAAATATGTGTGCGATCCTAAGAAAAAAGATTGGCTGTAACAAAGTTTTTTGAAGCGCATCTCAGTGGCAATGGATAATGATGTTTGTAGTCTCTTGGAAAGATGCACTAGACAAAATTTTAATATTTTTTCTGCTATTTCTGACATCGAACTTCTTTTTCATTATTATGCGAAAATTCAGCAAACGATACGAAAGAGAAATATGTAGATAAAAATTCATTTTCTATACACCACCATGCCAAACGTGTCATTTACGATAAAATACAGCTGTATAAACTGTGTAAAATGATCGTATTGATCGCCTTGGATCGTAAACGGGCTTGATACTATACAAATCAATTGATTTATTAAACAAAATAAATTATTATGATTCATTTTTTCAATGCAATTCTCCTTCTGAATATAATCGCACTTATACGTGTTAAAGCAACGGACAATTTCGTTAAAATTTTCTTTTTTTTTTCTGAGTTTAAAACATTAAATAAAGGTTCACATAGATTGATAAACTCTTCAAGTTAAATAAATGAAGACAAAGATTTCAATTTCTTAATTTAAACGTTGACTTTTCTGAAAGATGATTTGAAATCGATTATCTATTAAAACTATAAAATAGAAAGACAATCAATTCTAAATGGTCAACGATTGGTCGGCTGTATGATTCATCGTTTCAATAAATTGAATTGAATTTGATGATGTCTTTTGCATCCAGATTGATCATGATAAGGGGGGTATAGCTCAGTGGTAGAGCATTCGACTGCAGATCGAGAGGTCCCTGGTTCAATCCCGGGTGCCCCCTAGTTTTATTGCATTTTTTTCTTTCGTTCCTTAAGCCTCATTATTTCGTAATACCACAGCAAACATAAGTCGTAGGTGTGAGAAGAGATTAGCACAACGAAATGTTTCTTCCTCTTTTTTCGTTTACGATCATGATTACGAATAATCATATAAATCAATTGAAATTGAAAAAGAATAGAAAAGAAAAAAAACGTATTTTCTGAAAATAGATTGGCAACATATGGTCTGAAATATGCTAAATAACTGTTCGTTCTCCAATAGAAGGCAAATATACATTTTGTTGAGGACAAGTATTATTAATTTGAAGGTATCGCATTGTTTGATATTCAGGTTCACTTGTTGATTCCCATTGACAAAGATTTGAATGAAATGAATTTGTTTCCTGTGCTGCTCCTTGCCGAACAATCCATGCGCCTTTATTCGCTAAACCTTGAGCAATCATACCGAATGTTGATTTTGATGTGATGATTAGATGTTTCATTTTGGATAAGATCAATAATTCTGCAAGAGTATATTGCATTTTCATGATTCGTTTTGCAGATAAACGAAGTATTTCAATAGATTTATTACTATCTGACATTTGTTTTTCTAAACGTTGACGACGTTTTAAATTATTTGAAATAATATACAAATAAATTTTGGTTTCTTTTTTGTTTATTCGAGTGATGTTTTGTATGACATGTTGAATACATTTTTCAAATGGTTCGATGTAATCCGTTGTCGTTGACGACCAACTTCTCATATGAATTCCAATTGTAATCATTTCATCTGTTAAATTATATTTATTTTGAAAATCTTCGACAAGTAAATTGACTTTTTCTACTGGTTTTAGAATTCGTTGAGCTAATTGATTAAATATTTGTCCATTAGGAAATAATTTCATAAATGTTTGTCTATATCTTTGATTTCTTGTCAGTAAAGGTAGAAAATATTGATCCGTTCGAATCCATTTGAAATGAGGATTAAACCAATTAAGAATATTCAAAGTCATTTGTTTAGGAAAAGATAATTTGTATTGATAATCGTTACATAAGATTTGCATATCAAAATAGAACGACCAATCTTTTGGCATTCCGTTTTCAATATTCATTTGTGAATGAATTTCATTGATCCATCGATTCCGAAGATTATTTCTCAATCTCGATATTGAATATTGAGAATAAAATGAATTCTCATTCAACGGTGATAACGGGAGAAAAAGATCGTGAAAATAAGCTAAATGATTATCACCATGTTTCCAGTTAATTAACAGAATTCGATTTGTAACAAGTGCATAGATTGTCACTGACAAAAGACCAAGAAGACGATTACCTAAACCATTAACTGCATCGAATATCACATAATCGACATTCGAAAGTCGATGTTGAAGAACACATGTTCGATAGGAGAAATATTCATCGAGTAATCTTGTGAGATTATTAGATCTTTCGAATGAATCTGTTTGATAAAGATGTGAACATGGATTTGAACTGACTGAGATTTTCGAAGAGTAATTGAAAATAAAATAAGAACAAATGAATAAAATAATAATAAAATATTTAATTTTTCGAAATTTCATTTATTTTATCTAAAAACAAAACTTATTTCGTTATCATTTTAACAGGTAATTGATAACAAAAAAAAAGCGGTCGAGTTTTATCATATCAATGGGCGTACTTTTTGATATAAAAATGTTTGGTAGTTACATATGTATGTCGAATATATAAAAGTAAATGATACACGAGAGCATATCTCATTTATAACATGCGTCTTCTCATGCGACTAATTGATTTTTTAAAAAAATAACGTTGCTTTTACTTTGTAGAACAAATCATGGTGAAACAAAACATGTGTCATGTTTTGTCATGTACAATTATCTTGATGTTATTCGTGACAAATATTATCGGTCGAAATATCAACGATGATTTTAGTATTGTACGTGAAAAAGTTCGAGAGATAATGCTTTGGCCATCGAATGAGCAACTTGCTGATGTCAAACAACAAGCTCTAGCCAATCTAACTGCTATCGATATGAATACATGTAAATGGCCTGATTTAAACTATTCAACACGTGGTCCAGAAAATTGGGATCCCATTCTTCATATGTTTCGTATTTCAACAATGACAGCAGCATTGACTGTGCCTGGTGGACTGGCAAATAATACCAAACTGTTAGAGGCCATTCATTGCGCATTAAAAGTTTGGATTGAAGAGGATTGGCAAAATCCAAATTGGTGGTGGAATACAATTCAAGATCCATTAGTTGCAACAGGAATTCTGTTGATGTTAGGCACCGATCAAATGAGTAAATATGAAGTTGACGCTATTGTCAACATGTCCTATCGTGCTAATTGGTGGATTAAAGATTGGGAAGGTGGTGCGAATTTAGTTTGGGAATTACAAATTCAATTATATCGTGGTTTAGCTACGAATAATTATACTGCTGTTTCTCAAGCGTTTGAACTTATGTGGAACACAGTTCAAATACAAAATCTTTCGACAATGGGTATTCAAACCGATTGGTCGTATCATTTCCATGGTTCACAATTGCTTCCAGCTGCGTATGGCGACGCATGGGCAACGAATATTCTACATTTTCATATGGCAACCATCGGCACGCAATACGCTCTTGCTCAAGATCGATTAGAAGTCTTTGCTAAATTCTTAGTTAATGGCGATGCTTGGTTAACCATGGGCAGTGTTTGGACATGGGGTGTCATCGGTCGTGTAATTGACCGGGGTGTTCATGTTTGGTACACCCATTTGTTTCCATCGGATCAACTGCGATCATTAGCCGATGAAATCTTTGATAATTCGACTGCTGTTGCTTTACGAAATTATGCTGGTCGACTTGAACATAGTCATCAAGCTGAACCACTTATTGGCAATCATCATTTTTATACGAGTGATTTTCAAGTTCATCGACGTTTGAATTGGACAGCAGCTTTGAAAATGCATTCATTTCGAACGATTGGTACTGAATGTGATAATATGGAAAATCTCAAAGGCGAACATATTGCCGATGGTGTACTGAATTTATATACTCGTGATGCACAATACGGTGGCGGAGAAGAATATGAAAATATATTTGCTCTTCTCGATTGGCAAGCAATCAATGGAATTACTGTCGAAGCCGATACGCCTCTAGTTCAATGTCATGGATCGACACTTGCCATGGAGAAAACCTGGTTTGTTGGTGGTGTTAGTGATGGAATGTATGGTGCTGCGATTATGGATACGAAAACACACAATCTAACAGCTAAACGAACGTGGCATTTCTATGATACGTTTATCATTGCGCTTGCAAATGGTATTTTAGATAATACAACTGCTTTGTTACAAACGGCAATCGTTAGTCGATTGTTACCACCAGCTGGAACGGTAACTGTTCAATGGTCAAATGGTACTCGAATGATTCTACCTGATGGAATTTATAGTTTTTCGTATAATGAACCGCGAATTCTTTGGTTTCATGCCGATGGAACAGCTTGGACTATTTTAGATGAATATGAAACATTGGTGATCGATTGTCGAAATAAATCAGGAAATGTCAATCAACTCGGTCCTTGGGATTTTGAAATGGTTGGACGTTTACTCAATGTTTACATAATTCATGGTCGAGGACCAACCAAACAACCGTATACTTATAAATACATGATCATGCCAAATACAACTGTCGAACAGTTCGTCACTGTGTTTGAACATTATGTATTTATTGGTGCACATTCAGAAGCATTGACATATCTCAATAGTGAGGAGCAACCGGTTTATGTTCATGGCGCTTGTGATACACCCAATGAACGAGCATCTCTTTCATTATTTGAACTTAATTTTCAAAATGATACGAAACTTTTTTATAATTGTAGTAGTATGGCATTGAGTGCTTATTTAGAACAACCTGGCGGTGTTTTATTTAGTGAAAATTCGGATAATTTTACAATCACAGCTGCTCATCCACGAGCTTCACAAGGTTCGTTCATTGTCAATGTTAATCGACCAAGTCAACGAACAAGCACATGTACAGTTAGCAACGAATGGGGTCCAGGAGCTGGTACTCGAGTTATCTTAACATTACCCGGTAGTAGTGAATTATTAGGCAAGAGTGTATCAGTTACATGCAACAAACGAACATAATCAATAGAATAGAATAGAACAGTGATTTTATTTTTGTAATTTTTATTCGAATTGATGACATTGAAATCCAAATAAAACCAATAAAAATACGACGCGTAATTTGAATAATGCATGGAGAGTATTTATTTTGTTTATTAAAATCGATTCTTACTCTTGAATTGGTTTGCATTTGATGTCGGAAGGAGAACGTTAATAAAATTCGCTAAAGTCATATAAACGAACGAAGAAAAAAAAACGAAGAGAAAAGAAAGAGAAAAAGAATAAATGTTCGCGGTTTGACGTTAGTAACGTTGACAGGGTTATTTGTTGCGAATAACAACCATCGAAATATTCACTAAATTCACACTGTCTGACTGATCTCCATTGTAAACTTTCATCGATACTCACTATGATTAAATTGTTTTCGATTTTGATTTATTTCAGTAAGTTTACTCGTTTGTTTTTTTCGTCTGGAAATAGAAAAAAAAAGTCACTTGATCATATCAGATATCATCAATGCAGAATTAACTGTTCAACCATCAGAATCGATTATTTTCCGAGAACAATTTCAACCATTTATTGCGTTATGTTCTGCAGAAAGAAATACTCGTGTTGGTTCGTCTCGAAATCTTTGATTTCAAATGCGCATATGTTTTCCTTTGGGTTTTTTTTGTTAGTTTCTTGGCAATCGCCATCACGAATGATTATCACAGAAAATAATCACGATCGGTAGAAAAATTGATTTTCTGTTCATTTGATTTCGGTTTTGTTGTTGTTGAAGAGTGACTGTCGAACAGAAATCGTTTGGATTAAGATTACGTATTCGAAATTTAACAGAAAATGATCAAGGAACATGGAAATGTTTCGGATTGGATCAAAATGGCAATTCTATTCACCGAAATTTTCAAATTAATGTGAAAAGTAGAATTAATTCGACGAAATTTTGTCTTTGAAATGAATAAAGTTCTTCCATAGTTCCAATAAGATTTCTAAGTGAGCCAATTCAATATGCGAAATTATATTCGACAGTAGTAATCAAATGTCAAATCAATGGAAATCCATCTGTTGACATTTCTTGGTTTAAAGGAAAGAATAAAGAAGAAATCACCTCATCGAATTACCAGCAAATCGGCGAAGGATTGAAAATCTATCGAGTTTCATCGAGTGACAATGACATCTTCTGGTGTCAAGCTGATCTCGTCGAAACAGGAGAATCGAAAGACTTTCCAATTGAACTTATTATTGCTCGTAGATTTCAATTCGCTTTTTATTTCAAAGAAAAATAACATTTTTCATCTGTAGAATCGATTTCATCAACAAAAATCACCTGTCTATCACCTTGTGGTGTCGAAAAACGAACAACAACTCTCGTTTGCGAAGCCAATGGAAATCCTAAAGTTCAATATCGTTGGTCTTACGGACAAGTTCGATTTCGAAACATGAAAAAAAACATGAAATTAATTTTTTTCTTCGAATAGAATTCTCCGTTTTTCAGCAACGAAGATTCGAAATATGTGATTCGAGGAAATCGTTTGATTATCAATCAAGTCGATCAAACCGATATTGGCCGATATACTTGTCATGCTTTTAATGATTACGATAAAATTGGAGAAACCACTGACTATCAACTCAATGTTATTAGTAAAATAAACGAGATTTTTATTTGAGAAAAGAAGAAAGTAAATCCATTGGACATTTGTTTAGTTCCACCGGAACTTTTACCGATTCAACCAGTTGAAATCAGTATTGACGATGAGTATTCGTCGCGACGTGTGAGTTTTTCATGTCGAGTTCAACGTGGATCGACAGAAAATCTTTCGCTGGAATGGTTTTATCCAAATGAAACAATTGTTCAAGTAAACTCGCGATTTTTAAGTCAAATTTTTGAATGAATTCTTTTTTCTTTCGATAGCCAATCAATGGAATATCGATTGATTCGACTAATCGATTTTCTCAATTAAATTTTGATCCTGTTCGCCGAGAACATCATGGAAATTACACATGTTTAGCAAAGAATTCTGCTGATACAGCAACAATTGATGCTCAATTATTTATCTTTTGTGCGTTTCATTGATTTTGTTAGTTTTTTTTATTCATCTCATTTTCAATTTAGATAAACCGATCTATCTCGGTTCGAGAACCGATAATCTTGTTTTCGGAACAACCAATCATCCTAGTAGAAACATTCGTTTCTTTTTGTAAAACTGACTGCTGAGTTTGTATTTTAGTGATAATGAAATGTCAATTTGATAGTTCTCCAGCAGCACATCTTCAATGGTTTAAAATCTTTGGTGAACATAATGAAATGATATTGGATGAAGATTATCCGCGAGTGATTCAAATTGTAAATCATCAAATTAGTTCGACTATTTACGAAACACAATTAACGGTAGATCGATTTTCTTTTCACAATATGATTTTGCGACAATTGACGTTGATGATTTTAGTATAAACCATTAGAAGAAGATTTTGATTTGAAATTCGAATGTCGAGCAGATAATTCTCGTATTGAAAAACATTTTCTCATTCTACGACAAGCTGAACCACCCGGACAACCTCAAATAATCAGTCTTGAACCCAATTCAACATCAATTCGAATATTCACTCAACCATCCAAAGAAACAGGTGGTCTTCCTTTAGTTCATTATGCTGTTCTGTATTTACAAATGGATACTCAAACATCAAATACTGTCACAATTACTCCTGATCTAACTAATGGATCACAATTACTTGAATTGAATCATCTTCAACCTGCAACTGGTTATCGAATCCAAGTGGCTGCCGAAACTCAAGCAGGTCGTGGCGTTTTTTCAACGCCTGCACAAGCAGTGACATTGGTTGGCTCACTTCCTGTATTCTCTATTGAAAATAATTCATGTTCAGAATGTACCTCGTGTTTAATCAAATGGATTCTTGAGGATACAGGAGGAACACCGGTTTCTTCAGCAACAATTACCTATGCTGTTAAGATAAAAGCTAAATCTAGGCAAAAACAAATACATATCGATGGAAAAACAAGTGAATATCAATTAAATGATCTTGATTCATCGAAAAATTATTTGATTACTGTTGCTTTAACTAATAAAGCCGGAACAAGTGAACAAACAATTGAAAAGAATATGAATAATGTTCAAATTAAATGTAGACGTAAACATTCACTCAGTATTTGGTCTGTTATACTATTTATATTTGGAATTTTATTGCCATTTGTATTATTATTGGTAATAGTAATATGGATACGTTGTCGTCGTGAACGACCAACAGACTCCCAGGACAAAAGTACCCCGAATGACGACGGTGCTTTAGAGTCTCTTACAGAATCTTAGCAAATCTGATCCGATTCTTGGATTTACTAAGATCCCTCAAATGATTTATTTTTATTAAATAAAACCTAAAATATAACTGAAAAAAGATCTTTTCTTTTAATTTAAAATATCATGATTTTTCCCCTGTAAAAATGAGAGAGAAAGAGCGAGATAAGATTTCTATGTAACTTCGATTATCAGTGTCTACATCTATTTATTTTCGATTTGTTCTTTACATTCTCTATTCATCTTACTTTTTACCTTTTACTCGGCATAAATATTAAGTGAGTAATTGTAAGTCATGGTATGTTCTTTTAGTCGAATATTTGTTTAGAATAAATGAGTTAAAACGAATTTAGGGCAATAATTCAACACCTGTACGTGCCTGTGAGACCACAGGCGATTGTACAATATGTTTTGAAGGTCCAAAAAAATTGGTGTTACTTTCAAAACGATGTACTCATCCACCGTCTGTCTGTAAAGATTGTCATAAGAATTTTATTTCACAAGAAGTTCAATCAAAAGGAACACATCGTTTTCAATGTGCTGTTCCTAATTGTTCGCTTGTATATGAATCTGATGAATATTACCATTTACTAACTGGGCGAGATCGTGAACTTGTTGATAAAATTCTATTACATCGAGCCTTAGAAACTATGGAGGAATTTCGTTGGTGTAAATCTGAGAAAGGATGTGGTGCTGGACAATTAGTAGCAAATCATGCTAATCTATTAGGGTTCGTCTACATTGAAGATACTACAGATTGAAAGTTAATTAATTGATATTTAGATATTACATTTGTCATAAATGTGACACTCAATTATGTTTCCGTCATTCAATAAAATGGCATTCTGGCTTTACATGTGATGAATTCGATGTTGAATTAGCAAAGAAGCCTGAGTTAGCATCGAATGTGGCTGTGTTAGTATGTTCAAAACCATGTCCAAATGAACGATGTAAAACACCGATTATGAAAGGAGAAGGTTGTGATGTTATCAAATGTTGCCGATATGGAACGCATGATTGTGATGATGCAGGAGACAAATGTGATCATGGAGGCAAAAATTATTGTGGACAAAAATTTTGTTGGAAATGTTTAGGAAAAATGGAATTCAGTAAAAGCGAGAAGCGTTGGATAAGAAATTGTAATGCGAATTGTCAATATGCAACACTTAACGGATAAAAACTATATATGTATATTTTTCATCTTTTTTTTTATTTTTCTCCGTATTATATGTACAAGTACATCAAATATTTCTTTTTTCATTAATTGCTATTCATGACTTATCTAATTGTTTTAAAAGTTAAACTCGAAGTGGTGGACGAATCTAATTCTTCAGTGGATGACATTTTGCTTTATTTCCTGGATTCGATTTTAGAACAGCTTACTGAACATTTATCTGTTAATAAAAACGATTTTTCTCACCCTCGCCAACAATAACCTTCACTAGTATTGAAAATGAATTAGATTAATAAGGTCATTCGTGGATTTTGTCTATCATATGACTCAAATAAATGTTCCAAAAAACAATAAATTGTTTTGTTATTCAGAGAAAAGTTAAGCAAGAACAACTAGTAATCATAAAAGAAAATGTTCAAGTCATAAGAAGTGATTTTCTCTTACGATCAACAAAGGTTTATTGGAAACGATATTCATTACTGCATAGAGAAACTGTGATATTTTTTCGATATCAATGTAGAACATACAGATGTTTGAGACTCTTTATAAAGATTAATTAAACAAGTAACGTTCATCGAGAGTAGATTCACTTGACCCTCGACTGAATGTGTTAGTGTGCGCGCATATAAAAATTTGAATTAACCCTTTACGGCCGGATGTTGCCAAAACGCAACAATTTTGTCGTAGGGGAGTACGGGATTTTTGAAAAATTCAGGCGTGAAAAATTGATCCTTATAACGAAACAATAAAGAATATATAGAAAGAAAATTTTTTCCATGTCGTGTTCTGGTAGCCGGCCGTAAAGCGTTAAAAACGATCGACTATACGTATATACATGTATATGATAAAGTTTCACCATACATCATATTGGGC
>Ga0209922_102796_pt1 | contig 14647 bp, 18 predicted proteins | sample ThiBiot_500_biof_FD_183946 | JGI IMG/M metagenome (GOLD analysis project Ga0209922, IMG submission 183946) | Wastewater bioreactor microbial communities from Cape Town, South Africa - Thiocy_expt_500_biof (SPAdes) | ecosystem: Engineered > Bioreactor > Thiocyanate-remediating > Anaerobic-Aerobic ...
CGAAATCATAGCTTGTGCTTGTGTCATCGTATCACTAACTTTAACCAAACGTAAACTCGCTATATTATCGAACATTTTAATCATATGTTCTTGAATAGCCGATGGTTCAGCTGAACCGAGAATCGATAAAAGTTCGTCATCGGAAATAAAGAAAAATCGTGGAAAAGCATTTCGTTTCGAATCGAGATAATCATTGAGACTTTTCTGGCAACGTTCAAGGCCGACAAAAATCGATTCTAAATCCGCAAGACGACTTGGTACATGACATTGTTTTTTAATCAATGGATCACGATATGTATCTGTCATGATTGTTTTGAAGAGTTTATTTTTTTCATCAAATTTCTTCGCTTCTTCAGGCAATTGAGAACGAATATCACCACTGACAAAGATACCTTCAAGATACATCCATTTACGTTGCACATTTATCCACAATTCAATAACCTAGAGATGAAAAAAAAAATCAGAGAGTATAGAGCAAACAATCGATTGGACGGATTTTACTTCAGCAATTAATGATAAACTCTTTTCCCATTGTTGAACAGTCGATAGAAATGGTCCAATGAATCTTGAACCAGCCATACTTTGTAAGGCCATTGTATGATCATCTAATGCTTGTAGAACTTCATCGACAGCACCGAGTACAAAGCCACGTTCTTGATTGCCTTTGACATATTTGACAACATTGAATTTCATCTTCTCCCAAGCATCGACAACTTCTCGAACACCTTTTTCAATTTGTAATTCTTTCGTTGCTGATGTGACAATATTTTGAATGACATCATTGAATCGTTGTAGATTCATTTGAAAGAGATTCTCCAATGTAAACGATTCAGGATTCATATCGAATTCGATATTTGTTTCTTTCATAAGTGTACGCCAATGACGTTCACGTAGAGCTTCATTTTTAAGATCTAACATCAACGGTAATGATTCACGGAATTCTTTCATATTTAATTCAATTAATTTGGCTAACGCCATGCCTTTAACTTCTCGAGGCATTTTTTTCAATTCTTTTATGAAATTTTCGATGCCATCAATTAGCAATTGAACATCGAGATCTCGCCACAATGTTTCTGACCATTGTTCACGTGCTTTTACTTGTTGTTCGTATAATTGATAGAGTCTTTCTAAGTTTTTCGTTTCTTTTTGTATAACATACAATTCTGGATAGGATGAAATCGGTAGATTGAATAATTTCTCCGCATTTGTTAATTCTTGTTTTTCATTTTCGAGTTTTGTCAATTCATCACGATAGATTCGCATGAGTTTTAAACCTTGAGGTAGTTCTTCGCCAGTTTTTATCGAACCGGGACCATGTTGAGCAAATTTATCGGCAAATGCAGCAATTGATTTTCTCAAACGATCAAGTTGAATCAAGGTTATTTCAGTAAAACGTCCTTTGACACGTTTGAGATTAACATCTCGATGTTTCGAATTAAGAAATATCTCGGACCAATGTGAAGTCAATGTTTGAAGAATTAAAGCTTCTTCATCACTTGTCTATAAACGAACAGGCAAATTTTTAAATTTAAGAAAAAAAATTGAACTTAATCAAAAACAGACCTTTTGATGATAACTTTCGAGAAGATTGTATTTATCTTTGACATTATTAATTTTTTCTTCGATTACATCAGATAGATTTTGAATTTCTGCAATTGTACGCAAGACAAATTTCAAATCTTCGAGTGTATCTGTCGTTCGTTTGAGATTATTCTCATATTCCTATTTATAGATCAAAATAATAATTTGTTTGTGTTTTTTGTTTTCGTAAAATCGACCTACATCGAGTTTGTCACGCAATTCAAATAATTGTGTTTTAGCCTCATCAGCAAGAAATTTACTAAACATATGAATTGTTTCGTTTGCATGACCAATTAAATCTCGAAGAAACGAGGTGAGATTCAGCTGTATGAACTCAAAGTCTTTCAAACGTGACATTGCGTGTAGCTAAGAAAGAAATCTTGACTTTTCCTTTTTGTTTTGCATAGAAATTCAATTACCTCATCGAGATTTTTTTGATATTTATTTACTTCTTCGTCGAATGTACCTAACGAAGGATTTTTCGCGAAGAATTTCTCACAAACTGCCAACTAAAAATAAAAATCAAATTCGAATTTAAGAAAAAAAACACGTCGATTTTCTTTTCTTCATTTTACTTTATCTGTTCGCCATAAATGTTTGTAATTTCTGAATTTCAATAAAAATTTCTTCATATTATTTATTGTATTATGTACGACAGTTTGTAGAGCAGATGCTGTTTCATGAATTTCCGGTATGTATCGAATATCATCATAGAATGTATACAAATGTTCAGCTTCTTGACTCGGTGATTTTCCTCCAACCGGCAAATGAACCGATGATGTATCGAAATCAAATGCTCCTTGACCAGCACCCGCATTTGGCACACCGACAGGTCGATCATATTTAACTGCAGCTACTTCAATACATGATCCATCTTTCCATCGAGTGAAATAACTCGTACTATAAATAAATTCAAAATTTATTATTCAAACAATCTTTAAAAAATGTTCTATGTATATATATATCAACGGTGTTAATGTGACGAAGAAAATGAAAAATTTCGCTAATGTACACGATGTAGCTTATCAGACGAATATTCTATCACCAAAAACCAACCAACAAACAAACAAACAAACAAACAAATGCAACCGGTGATTTAAATACGAAGAAAGAGAAAGAAAGAAAAATGCAATTTCATTTCGAGGGTAAAGCTCTCGCGCAAGCTTCTTCATAAGCAACAGCATCTCGCATTTGTACAGCTTTCGAACGTAATTGTGTTAAATGTTTTTGTTGTGTATCGATTAAATGTATTAATTGTTTGGCATAACCTTCTCGGTCATAATTCATATGGGTTGTTTTCTCGTGAATCGTCTGATGACTGTTAACGGCTTTAGGTAAATCATCAATGTATTTATTATGTGATTCCAAGGTCACATCTTCGATTTCATGTGAACGTGCAATCGCTTGTTCGAATTTACGTTTCGATTGTTGATTTCCGAGACTACGTTTCGTATTTGTCGAAGGATTCTTTGGTAGAGTCGATCGTGATGATGGTACTGGCTGATTGATAGCACCATCGAAGTCATCATCATCATCATCATCTTCATACAATGTCGGAAGTTCATCGGGCTCATTGAAATTTTGCCTATAATGAATGTCTGCACCACGTTGTTTCAATTCTTCGACATTCAATTCTTTAACTCGATCAGCATAACGAAGAGTATTCAACGTATGTTCAACATCGCTATGTCCTGGCGATGCCATAGCAATCATGCAAACTTTGGATTTCTCTCCGATAAATGAATCACGTAGGACTTTTGTCAATGTCGAACCACGAAATGGTATATGTTCGGCATTACGTCCCAATGCTCGAATACATTCTTTTAATGTCAATAAGGATTTATTGATTTGTGCACCTTCCATGAGAGTAACTTTGTCATTGGTTTGCGTGTCTCGACCACGTTCACTTCCAGCAAGATCAATAAGTGAAATCTTGCCGAAATCTTTGGTTGTATTTTTCTTTTTGAGAATAATTTGAAAGATTGCATGTGACCGAGATGAATTCTCGTTGGCTGATGTTGTGCCTGAGGTTCGTACGCTCATACCTCGACGTATCAATGACATAACATCATTCACTGTTTGTACTTGTTCTTCTTTTTTGCCGACAACTTGAACTAAATTATTGTGATCTTCGAGAACGCGTAGACGTTTTTTTTCGTTAAATAAATCGAATACTTTTGTACAATAGATTTCAAAAAATGTACAATATACATCGTATTGACCTTTGTAAGGCAACTGATTCAGATAACGAAATATATCATTAGCTGTTAGTGCATAGATTCCTTTGGAAAAATCAACATCACGTTGACTTAAATCTCCGCCCATTGTGTAGGTTTTTCCTAGAATCAGAAAAAAAATCATATTGAATTGTCAGAAAAGATTGAATTCAATGTGTTTACCTGAACCGGTTTGTCCGTAGGCGAAAACCATTGGATTATTTCCTTGGAATAATGATTGAACTAATGGTTGAGCAGTAAAATGATAGACAATATCATTACTGCATGATTCATGAAATGCATAATCAAAACGAAATTTTTGATTGTCGATGTATTTGGTTAGATCGACTTTAACTTTGGGTAAATGTACAACAACAACTTCTTTATTGGGAATTGTTAGAACATCGATATCTTTTCGATTTAATTCTCGTTTTGTTATCGGTCGTTTACGTACACAAACGCAGATTTTTAAATCTTTTTGTGCATCATTAAGATTTAAATATTTCATCTCGTATTCTTGTCGGTATTCATTGACCATCGCTTGAATTTCTCCGGCTGGCACCGAATTATCAACTACAGATTGTCTTTGTCGACGTTCTTCATGTTTAACACGTCGTTGTTCACGATTAGCTGCGATACGTTCGATTTCTTTGACAACTTTTGATCGATTTTGATCGAGTACAACTCTTGACGGTGAAAGATCGTGATTGTTTGAAACGTATGAAGTCGGATGTGATTGTCGTCGAATATCGATTTGTTCTTGTCGTGGACGACGAATCGTATTTCCTCCATTCAATAAATTATTATCATGATTAAAATCATGGTTATTAGCACCTTGAATCGATGAGAATAGATTTGGATTTAATTTAATAATCGCATCGAGATCAACTTCTTTTCCTTTGCTTTCGTTTCTCTCTTGCCATTCGACAGTAACTGTTTTGAGAAGACGATTTATTTGTAAGATTTTTGCGTGATGTATACGACCATTCGATCGTTGAATATCAACAGTTTGTCCCGCATGAAGACACGAAAGATATTGTTGATAATTTAAACTCATTTGATTAGAATCCAAATAAGTAAAAGGAATGACAGAAAGAGAAGAGAGAGAGGAGAGAGAGAGAGAAGAGAAAAAAGCAAATAGGCAAATCTAATCGTTGTTTATTGTCGTCGACAGACTTTATTTTTCTTTCACTATGACTTCAACATTCTTATTTTTTTCTTTGTTCTTATGTTTCTTTCGCATATATATATATATATATATTTAATTTTTTTCTTCATTCTCTATCGTTTAAACGCAAATGCAATTTCTATATATACAGATGTGTTGCGAACGTTTGTTCATATTTCTTGAAGAGGAGAGGTTGCTTAGTAATACGATGTTATGTCAAAAACAACAAGAAAAAAAGAAGAAGAAGAAAAAAGAGAGAAAGAGAAACGTTACTTTAAACATAAAGCAAATGCGTTTAAAAAAAGAAACGAACAAAAAATCGTTGCAACAAACATCTGATTATTTTTTTTTCGTTTTTCGTTTTTTCGCTACAAGAATACTTACACTTCGACACAATCTCGCAACGATTGATTGAATAATTTGATAATTTCATTTTGATTCGGTTGCATAGCTACAGCTGGCACAACAAGTAAAGCGTCGACTTGAAACAATGGTTTCGAGCCATTTTCGAGAGTGTCTTGTAACAATTTGAAATTCTCGAGTACTAACTAAAAATGCGAGACACAGATAGAGAAAAGAAAAGAAAATTAGTTCGTTATAATTACTTGGGATAATGTTGAAAAGATTTGTTTTTCCCAATAACCGTAATAGGCTTTCATTTTCGATGATTGAGATGTATTAGAATTGAAAACTAGACCTTCGACTTTGGTTATCAATGGGCCGATAAGTTTGTATTTCTTTTGTAATTCAATCGCATCTTGTCGTCGATGATTTTCAACGAATTCGAAATATTCCTGAATAAAGTTTTTATTCGATAGAAAAGGCAAATGATCGTTTTCTTACTCGACAATGAACAAGTGATCCATCGGGATTGAGCGGTGGCTCACGAAAGAGATTACATTGTCGAATTTCATCGAGAAATATGTGAATATCTTGAGCATTCTTTTTAATTTGATTGATTGTTGAATCGAGTTTTGAGATTATCTAAATGATTTTCTGTTGTAGCAAAAAAAACGAACATTTGTTCTCTCTCGAAATAATTTACTTCCGATGTAACAGAAATGAATTTCTCGTGATTAGTCGATGTCCATGGCAAACGTTGAGTACCGGTTTGCATATTACGTTTTAATTGTCGAAGATTTTCTTCGAGTAGAGATTGTTCATGTGGTTCGAGAGAATCAATGAGACGATGATAATTTTTCAAAACAATTTTCAATTGAGTGGACAATTGTTTCATTTTGTCTTCCTGAAAAGATAAAATAATGATAATAATTGAAAGTTTCGTTTTTTTTTGTTCTACACGTACGCTCAATGCTAAATGACGAATAGGTTCCGGTAGAGAATAATCGAATTGTTCGAGATAACGAGCTTCAGTCATCATTTCGTTTAATTGCGGATCGAAATCGATTACATATCGAGGTGTCAATGGATTTTGATCTATTGTCAAATGAAAGATTTGCTTCTTGAGAGATAGGTAAATAAATTACTTTCAACTAGTGGTAATTCTTTCAAAACATTTCGTTTTTGTAGAGTTGGTAGAATCTGTTCAGTACGTTGTTTCCATTCAACGAATTTGGCATCTTCAAATGCTTTCATTTCTCTTGCAACACGAAGATAATAACTCTTGATCTATGATTTACAGAGAACAATTTCAAGTTAACAAGTTTTTCCATCGTCAAAATTCGTACTTGTTTGCCGAGTTCGGTTTGCATTAGAGCTTCTTTCGTGTGTAAACGCAACATCGTATGTTTAATACGACGAAATAATGAACGACTCCATGCAATGGCACCGGAAAATGGCGGTTGATTTTTATTTACAGGTGGATTGGTTTTATTATGTTGAAAGATACTGTTAATCTCAGTGATCTAACAAAAACAAAGCGCAAATGGCAATTGTTTTTGTTTTTGAAATAGTTTTACTTCATTATCGTATTGTCGAAGGATATCGTTGAATCGTTTGTGCATTTCATCTTGAATCGTCATACGAGTATTGTTCTTTTCGAATTTCAGTAACATATCAAAGGCACTTTCGGCCGAACTGAGAATTTAGAATTCAATCGAATGAAAAAACAACAATAAGAACAAGTTCTTTTATTTACCGTAGAGTTTTGAATGATTCGGAAATGAAACTTTTTGTTTGTTCATCGATTTCTTCGATTTGTTGAGCATAGTTATCCGCAACCATCTTCCATTTATCATGATCTTCAAGACGAAATGGATCACATGGTGCCTAGATCATGACGAATGTTAAAAGTAAATTTGTCATTGAAACAAATCAAAAACCTACATGTTCAATTAATTCTAAAACTCGATGTACACGATCGAGAATTTCATTGATTTTATGTGGTTTTCCTGTGACAGATTTCAATTCCGGTGTGAATATATTATAAAACTGTTCTAATTCTTTGGCAATTGCAATGAAATCATTGCAAATAATCGCCATGTGATCAGTTAATTTAAATAAACGTTTATTATCAAATTCCCATCGAGAATCTCGTCCCGATTGTTCGATTTCAGCTCGAACATCATAATACGACTAAACAAAGAAAAGACACCGTATTTACCATCTCTTCTCTCTTGTTTTTTTTACTTGTTTCCATTTTTCTAACATATCTTTCGCTTCGGTACATTTTTCAATAATTTCACTAGGTTGATAACTACGAAAACAAACGAAAATGTTCTTTCTTTTGTCGAGAGAAACGAGAAACTCATCTACCTGAATAATGTTCGAACATTAATCGAACGAGCAACTCGATCACATAATTGATTAGCAATTCGTTCCATCAATGGAACCATACGTTCATCTCGATTGTAATGTCGAGAAATGATCCAAACCATACGTAAGGCGCTCATCATCTTGGGAATCGTTTCAGTAACAACACGAAATGATGCGCCATGTGTGACATTTTTGAAATGACGTTCAAGTGTCGATAAGAATCTGAGCAAAATCAATTCGATAAATATGCTGAATCTTTTTTTCTTTTTACTTGACATTGTCTTTTGCTTCGAGATAGTATTTCGATAGATCTGTTCGAGTATCACGAAATGATGAAGGAGCAGCATTTTCAGCTAGTTCAAGTTTTTCAAGAACTTGTTCGACATGATCTTGTTTCGTCTGTTCGAATAAACTGCTCAGAGAAATGTTTCGTTCTCGCCACCAATCAATTTCGCCTAGTGGACCGGCTGTTTGTGGCGTCTGAAGAATTTGAAACAATCAGCAAAAAACGATCTTTCATCACAACACTGAAATCTTTACTTTTTTCAATTCACGTTCAAGTGCTTCGCGAATTTCTCCGTTCCATTTGTAGACAAGTAATTCAGCCTGTTCGACTGTGTCTTTATTTGACTTGACTATTTTACTAATATCGAATTGTGGAGGTAGTTCAAGTCGAACTTCGCCTAAAACGAGACAAAGAAATCGAATGGAACGATCAGAGTGATTTACCTTCGAGTTGACGAAGTGTTAAACCGATTTGATTGAGAAATTTCTGTAATTGAATAAGAAATTCATCGCGTAACATCGCTCGTAATTCTAATTCATGTTGACGACGCTAAATAGAAGAAAATTCTTGTTGAAAAAAACAACAACAAAGTTTCTTGTCGAACTTTTTCATCTCGTTTTGCTTCTTCTGTATCTTCGGGTTGTGCTTCTTGTTTGTCGGCTTTTACTGCCGATGCTGCACGAGATTCTTCAGCTATATCAGTTTCTTCAGTTTCATTTTGATATGTCAATAAAGGATTATAAACCTAAACAAAAAATAAGAATTTCACAAAAACAAAAGTTTTTTGTCGTGAAAATACTTTATTCAGAATATTCGCAAGTAAATGCAATGTATGTCCGTTTAACAGACCGTAATCAAGATATGTGACCATCGTTTTATCAGCATCTTCTAGTGATGGTGGCACCGGAATTGTTCCCGGAGTTGTACGAAGAAAATAGGCGCATTTTTTCTGACTTAAATTCGGCGGATAGGAATCACGACATAAATAAAGAATTGTACGAAGATATTTGACTAATTCATTACGCTAGAACAAAAAAAACGTTCTTTAAGAGAAAGAAAAAGACGAGAGCGTCGAAATTTACATATCGTTTTGGTTTTGGTCGTGTTTCAGTTGTTGAATTTTCTCCATCGGCACCTGTCTGTTGTTCGGCTGTTGTATCTGATGTTTCATTTTGCGCTGCTGATTCATTGACTGTCGATGGTTGTTGTTGTTGTTCATCAGTACTACTATTAACATTCGTTGCTTCATCATTTGGATCGAAATCTGGATTGATTGCAAGTTGTTCTTCGATCCATTCTTCTTCAGCTAAACAACAAAAATCAAATCATGTTCGTTTAAAATTCAAATCTCGAACATACTAATTTCAACTTGTTCGTCGCGTAATTCTTCGAATACTTCTTTATGAAATAATAATGCATTTTCATCATCAACATTTGGTGTTGCTTCGTTAAGAAATTTTGCAATCAATAGTTCATTAGCACCATCATCACCTTCAAGGAAATCTTCGAACGCTGGATCAGCTCCATTAACATCTAATATCGTATAAATCGTATCTTTTAACCAACGAAAACGTAGGTCATCCATTTTGATTTTTCTTCTCAAATCAATATGCAATTCAAACAAAACAAAAACTCAATGTTTTAAGTACGAATTTACCATTATCATTGTCCGTTGCCTAGCAACAGACACTCCATTGGTTCGTGTCGCTAGTTGTTCATTCATGCGAATATTCTCGATAATAAAAAAGAACATATTAATGTCGAAAATAAATATTTTGTAGATATTTTTCTTTCTTTTGTTTAAACAAATTTTTCGAGTCAATAAAAAACAAAATTCGAATAAGTTCATTTTCTTATTTTGTTGATTGATGCTTTTTGTTTCTTCCTCTGTTCGCACGACGAAGAAGAAGAATTATTATTCTACGTCTTAGTAATTGAAACAAATTGACTCAGCAGTTCGATTATTTTCCTATCAATCTTCAATCGTTTTTCTTATTTTAATTTGATTGATTTTTGTCGCAATGTGATGGCTAAAAGTGGCTTTGTGCCAGCTTGGATGAAAATACCCAGTTCAGATGTATGTGCTACTGATGAATTATTTATTTATTTATTCTTGTTGTTTTGTTTTTATTTAGAAAAGTTCACCAAATCAAAAATTTAGTTTCAATCGAACAAATCATTCACCATTTTTCTCAACTCGTCAACGACACCATTCATCGGATCTTGTCGATCAAGCCAATGTTCGACAATCATCCGAACATATATTTTCATTTCCATTTCGATCAACAACTAATTCGCATTCATCCGAAGAAAATCGTTTTCTTTCACGAAAAGATCGTCTTTTAAGTACACCGGCTAGTTTCGATCAACGAACAAATGATCGAAAAAATACCAATTCATATCATCAATTAACCAAGCAAACCATTCGTTTATTATCCCTACCAGAAACGAACGAAGAAAAAGATCTATTAAAACGAATGGGTTGGAACGATGAAATGACTTATGAGATAACCGATAAAGACAAAGAAGAATATGAAAAACGTATTAAATTATTCCCCAAAGTAATTTCAAACATTTTCCTTTTAACCATTTATTTATTTATTTATTTATTAGATGAATAATCATGCTGATGATTTAATAACAGCCTTGAATCGTCGAACATTGCCTTATATTAATATTCGAGATCTTCTTCGATTCGAAAAAATTGACTCAATATCCGATGATGACGATCTTGACGAATAGTGATATTCGTTCGTTCTTATTCCTGACAAACCGGTCTCGTTTATTTTGCTATGAATACATTTCGAGTGTGTCTGTTGAAATATCTCAGCTTAGCTTTTACCTTTCGTTCATGTCTTTGTTTTTTCTTTCGTTTTTTTTCTCTTCTTCTCATTATTGTCGCATGTCAATACAATGTTGTATTGTATGATTGTTTTTCTTGAAAAAAAAATATATTGAAAATATAAAATAAAGGAAACATTAAAACGAATTAACAGGATTAGACTATGATGAAAATGAAGTCAGGCATTCTAATATTTAAAAAATGACATTACAAAATGTGTGTGTGTGCGAATATATATATATAATCGAAAACAATGAAAATAAAATCAATTATGTTGGTAATTGTTATTTTTTTGTATTCTGTGTTGACTGCAACAGCCTTACCGGTATTTAATGGCGTGTATTTTCGAAAACAACAGGAACTCATTTGATATATGATTTAGATTGATGGATTATCATTAAATCAAACCAATCCAGAATTGAATGGTGAATAGAATATAAAGAGAAGATTTTTTTTATTGTATTGATTTTCTTTATTGAGAAATCAGGTGGTGGATTCGAAGGTGACATAATCTTGCCACCGAGTCGAAGTTATACTACTCGTGGTGTTGGATTTAATAATAAAATAAGTCGTTGGCCAAATCGAGTCATTCCGTACGATCTATCAGCTATTACCAGTGAATATTTTGTTTATCTTTTGGTATAAGAATTCAATTGAATTTTAGATGCCAATGATCGTCAAATGATTATAACTGCTATGGATCATTTGATGTACGATGTTGGAACACCTATTACAGGTCAAATCTCGCGATATATTTGTGTTTATTTTCGACCAGCTCAATCTACTGATACTGATATTCTCAAAATTCAATACGGAAACGGCTGTAATGCCATGGTATGAGAAAACAAGAAAAATCAAAACTCAAATAAAATCTAATCTAGATCGGATACGGTAATGGATATACGAAAACTCTCACATTACAATCACAAGCTTGTTTCTATAATGGTATTATTCAACATGAACTCATGCATGTACTTGGTATAATAAGAAACAAAATTTTCTTTTTCGAGAATTCAGAATTGATTAATTTAAAGGCTTTTTCCATGAACAATCCCGTCCTGATCGTGATTCATACATTACCATTCATCAAGAAAATATCGATTCCAATCAAGTAGAATTCTTGTTCTCATCTTCGATTTGATCGTATCTTTTTAGATGCACAATTTCGAAAAACATCAATGGAATGGTGCAGCTGAAATGCAAGGAACCAACTACGATTATGGTAGCATTATGCATTATCCTAGAGACGCTTTTTCTAACAATGGTCGACAAACAATTTCAACACATCAAGCGAATGTCGAAATTGGCCAACGAGTAAAATTGAGTCCGACCGATATATATGAAGTTCGTCATTATTATAAATGTTAAGTTCTTTGTTTTGAATCTATTCTGAATAAATCGTCGAAATTAACTTCGAATTCAATTGATTTTCTCGAAAAGGATTAATCAGATTAGTTGAATTTCTAATGAAAATAAACGTATACAAAGAGAGAGAAAGAAAGAAATTTTCTTCGTATTATTCATCTAAAACATCTCTTAATTGAATTTATTTGCTATGTTTTCAATTAGATTCATTGAACTCGACTTTCTTCAGAGATCTATTTTTTTTCTTTATGCTTGATTTTCTTATTTCTCTTTGGAATCGAAAATTCAATGTTTATTAGTCAACAATGAATGCATACATGAATAATTAATGACATATCTAATGGTTATGAATACTTTCCATTAATGGACATGGTTTCGACAAGATAGAAGTTCTCTTTTTTTCTCTTCCTCTCTCATTTTTTTCTTTGGCACAACATGATCATTGAATTTTGATGCAAAGAATATTCTTGCATGTTTTTCCGTTTCTTCTTTCTTGTTCAATTCAAAAAATATAGTTAGCTGTATAGCATTAACATACAGGATACTGGTACATCAGTTTTCATTAAATTCCCATTGGAATTAATGCATATTAGCAAGTAGTGTCTGACCATATATATATATAAGAAACAAAACTAATCTTGATTATTGAAAAATGCTATCCACGCTATGACTTAGCCGATTCTCGGGTGAACTAACGAGTAGTATAGAGATGTGTTTAATCGAATCAATCTACAGACAGAGCTAAAAAAAAGAGAGCGAGTGAGGAAGAAGGAAAGAGCAGAACGCTTGTTGGACTCTCATTAGTCAACGATAAGTAAATTGAATTTCTGACATCTCTTTACTATTCAGCAGCCGAAACGTCACTTATTTATTCTCGATTTTTTTTCTCTTCTTTTCTAGTTAGTTTGTTCTTCATCGGTTGATTTTATTTCTATGATTGAATTCATGATTGCGATTTGTTTTCTTATCTTTACATCAAAACAAATATATTTGCAATCCAACAATTTGTCGTTTTACGCATATGTTCAGTTATTCTCTCATTGACATTCCATTTGTAAAAAGAAAATATGTACAAATCATAAATGGATTATGGTTCGTTCTTTTTCTTTTTGCTAAGAATTTATTAAAAACGGATGTTAGAATTGATGATAAGAAAAGAAAACTAATGACAATCGAAAATTTGCAATGATGACGATGATTGAGCATCCTCTAAGTCAAAAGAACATGGTTGCACGTCGCTCAAAATAAGAGAATATATAAGATTCTCTACTTAAATTCATCATTCAATGTCGTGTTCTCTGGTAGACACGAATTATTTTTATTTTTCAAACACGTACTAGCACGAACAATAGAAGAAAATAATTCGTGTATAAAGGGAACTACACAAGAGAATATGAATGAGAGAGAGAGAAAATGGGAAAAAAGGGAGAGAAATAAATCAACTGTGTGTGTATATGCATTCTTCTTTTGCTTCTGATAGTTCAACTTTACGCTTATCATAGCCAAACCACAAAAAAGAAGCGAAAAAAAACGAGAGAGAATAATATTATCGATTCTAGATTTCTCTTTTTCTTTTTTTTCTTTACTAAATAATTGAACGCATACACATACATCGATCTCCCGAGCGGCATAACTTATAACAGAATAATATTCGTATAGTATAGTTCCATATAGTTGAGTATAGAAGTCAAGTCAGAAGAGAAAGCAAGAGACAGTATACAAAAAAAAATAGGGATTCTCATTTTTTTTCTCTTTCTTTCCCTATTTCTCTCTTTCTTTCTATCTATATGTAGATCGAAGCTGAGAGACAAGTGAAACGAAGAAAAAGCAAAAGAAGAAAAAGAAGAAGAAAACGTCGAGAACGATGAGTAATTATTATTGATCGTTTGTTCATTTATAATAATGGGCTGTACGAGTTCGAATCAAGCCGCAATAGGTAAACAAAATCCAACATCGGCACCGGTACCAGTACCAATTGTTGATGATGGTCATCAATTAATCAATGATTCATTTCGATTATGGTTAAAAACAAATCGACCTAAAGCCGATGAATATGTTCTTAACGACGTTCTATCAACTGCACCCCCAGTAAATGAAGTCGATGATTACAAAACGATTGTTGGCAAAGCACTTGATCTGCTTGCCGATCATAAAGATATTAAATCGACAAATAAATTGGGTAAAATGGTACAAAAAGAAATTTGTCTCGCATCGCCAAGAAAAGTACAACATACAATTAATGTTCTCAAACAAACAGCAGATAAATTACGAAGTGGAAATATTCACTTAGAAACTGAACAACAAGAAATAAATAATGAACAAGTAAAATTCACTGTAGAGTTAACCTCTAGTTTTCTATCTCTCTATATATATAATCTAGGGTGTTGATCAAACTTTGACATCAGAGAATAAAAGTGCGAAAATTTCATCAGGAGAGCCTGGCATTGCTCTTAAAGATGCCTTAGAAAAAGCTC
>Ga0209922_102799_pt1 | contig 14639 bp, 13 predicted proteins | sample ThiBiot_500_biof_FD_183946 | JGI IMG/M metagenome (GOLD analysis project Ga0209922, IMG submission 183946) | Wastewater bioreactor microbial communities from Cape Town, South Africa - Thiocy_expt_500_biof (SPAdes) | ecosystem: Engineered > Bioreactor > Thiocyanate-remediating > Anaerobic-Aerobic ...
GTTCGTACCGGAGAGCGAGCGTGCGACCTCCTCGAGGCGATCGAGGGCGAGGTTCGCGCCGACCTCCATGCCGGAGTTGACGTGCATGTCGCGCGCCTCCTTCGAGTCGTGGAGGACGAGCGATCGGTAGAAGGTCTTCCCGTCCCGCTCCTCGAGGGTCAGCGTCACGAGCGCCGGGTTGTCCGGGAACGGCTCGAAGATCTCCGTGTGCACGATGCGCTCGGGGATCACCAGCTCCCGGTACTCGCCGCGGAAGCCGACCTCGTTGCCGTCCGGTCCGACCATCACGTAGCGGTACTTGCCGCCGACGCGGAGATCGATGTCGCAGACGGTCATCTTGAAGCCGTCCATGCAGCACCACCAGCGGCGGACGTAATCGACCTTCGTCATCGTCTCGAACACGAGATGCCGGGGCGCATCGAAGACGCGCGTCAGCAGGATCTCCTTGTCGGAGGGCAGCGAGACCTCGAGCTTGCCGCTACTTCTTTTTTCGACCATGAGCGTTCTCCTTTTCCTTCAGCTCTTCGAGCAGGTTGTCGAGACTCTGGAAGCGCGCCTCCATGCGATCGGCGTAGCGCTGCAGCCAGTCGGTGGCCTCGCGCAGGGGCGCTGCCTCGAGCCGGCAGGGCCGGCGTTGCGCGTCGCGCCCGCGTGAGACCAGCCCGGCGCGCTCGAGCACCTTCAGATGCTTCGAGATCGCCGGCTGGCTCATGTCGAACGGCTCCGCGAGCTCCATCACGGAGGCCTCTCCCTTCGACAGGCGCGCGATGATCGCGCGGCGGGTCGGATCGGCGAGCGCTGCGAAGGTCGCGTCGAGTCGTTCGGCGAGCATGTTCATAACCTCAGGGTTGTAGAACCGAAAGGTTATGTACGGTCTCGGTCGCGCCAGGTCAAGGACGCGGTCGACAAAATGCGCGTGCGCCCGTGGCGCACCGACATGAAGCTCAGCGCACGGCTTCGACGACGAGCTTCATGCGCACGCGTCTGAGCTCGAGCATCCGGACCGCGCCGAGCATCCCGAGCTGCAATCGATCGGGACGTCTCTCAGCTGGGCGTCGAGCAGTCATGAGGATTCGGCTACCTTGGTCGGACCCGCATGCGCCGCTCGCGTCTTCTCCCGTGCCTTGCGCTGTCCCTGCTCCTCGCGTCCGGCACGACCGACGCGCAGCCCTCGCCGCCCGCCGGGCCGCTTGCTTCCGGCCTCGCCGCGCTCGCCGCGAGCGACTACGCCAAGGCGGAGTCCGAGCTCGCGCAGGTGAAGGGCGCGGGCGAGCCGGAGGCGAAGATCGCGCTCGCTCGCGCGGCGCTCGAGCAGGGCAGATACGCCGATGCGGAGAAGCACGCACAGGCCGCCGCGTCGGCTCCTGCGCTCAAGGTCCGCGCCGGTGTTCTCCGTGCCGAGGTCTTGCTCGCGCAGGGAAAGACGAAGGACGCGATCGCGCTCCTCGAGACGCTCAAGTCTGGCAAGACCGTCGACGCCCGACGCGCGAAGCTGCTCCTCGGCGAGGCGCTCATCGCGACGGGCAAGCGCGCCGACGCCGACGATCCGCTGAAGAAGGTGATCGAGGACTACAACGACAACACGATCACCCAGACCGACGCCGAGGGCCTCGCGCAGGTCGGGCGCGCGGCGTTCCTGCTCCGCAGCGCGAAGGACGCGAACACCGCATTCAAGGAGAGCGAGCGCGCCGACAAGAAGCGCGTCGAGACGCTCCTCTGGGAGGCGGAGCTCTTCCTCGACAAGTACGATCCCGGTCACGCTGAGGAAGTGACGAAGGAGGCGCTCGCGCTCGCGCCGAAGCGCGCCGACGCGCTCGTCATGATGGCCCGCGTGAAGCTCGAACAGACGCTCGACTTCGACGCGGCCGAGAAGCTGGTGAAGGAGGCGCTCGCGATCAATCCGCGTCACGCGGGCGCGTTCGCCGTGCGCGCCGGTCTCGCGCTCCGCGACATGGACATCGAGCGCACGGACAAGGCGGTCGCCGAGGGCCTCGCCTCGAACCCGAGCCATCTCGAGCTCCTCAGCCTGAAGGCGGCGGCGCGCTTCCTCGACGACGATCCGCGCGGCTTCGAGACCCAGAAGAAGGACGTCTTCGCGAGGAACCCCGAGTTCGCGAGCTTCTACGGCATCGTCGGCGAGTACGCCGAGTGGGAGCACCGCTACGACGACATCGTCTCGATGATGAAGGAGGCGACGAAGATCGATCCCGACGACGGCAAGGCCTGGGCCGTGCTCGGGCTCACGCAGATGCGCGCCGGCGACGAGGACAAGGGCCTCGAGGCGATCCGGAAGGCGTGGACGAAGGACAAGTTCAACGTCCGCGTCTTCAACACGCTCAACATGTACGAGCAGCAGATCCCGCAGCAGTACGACCTGCTCTCGGACGGCGTCTTCAAGGTTCGCTACGCGAAGGACGAGCGGCCGGTCATGGAGCGCTACGTCCCGCGGCTGCTCGGGGAGGCGTGGGCCTCGATGAAGGCTCGCTACGGCTTCGTCCCGAAGGTGCCCGTGCAGGTCGAGCTCTACGCGAACCGCGAGCAGTTCAGCGTGCGGACGAGCGGCCTGCCGAATATCGGTATCCAGGGCGTGTGCTTCGGCGGAATGATCGCGGCGATCAGCCCGAAGGCGGAGCCCTTCAACTGGGGCAACGTCGTCTGGCACGAGCTCGGTCACGTCTTCGCGATCCAGCTCTCGAAGAACCACGTCCCGCGCTGGTTCACCGAGGGCCTCAGCGAATACGAGACGATCGCGCGGCGGCCGGAATGGGCGCGCGAGCTCGATCCCGAGCTCTATCAGGCGATCACGCAGAACAAGCTTCCCGGCGCTGTCGACATGAACCGCGCCTTCACCCACGCGGACGACGCGGCCGACGTCACCACGGCGTATTACGCCGCCAGCCAGATGTTGGTCTGGACGGTCGAGCGCTTCGGGATGAAGGGCGTCGTCAAGGCGCTCGAGCTGTGGGGACAGGGGAAGAAGACGCCGGAGGTGATCAAGACCGCGTTCGGCGTCACGCCCGAGGAGTACGACAAGGGCTATCGCCAGTGGCAGCTCGCTCGTCTCTCCCGGTACAAGGATCAGTACATCTTCACCCTCAAGCCGCGCGATCTCGACGACGCGAAGCGGGCGGTGAAGGACAACCCGAACGATCCCGGCGCGCACGTCCAGCTCGCGCTCTCGTTCCTCCGCACCGGCAAACACGCCGACGCGAGCAAGGAGCTCGAGGCGGCGCTTTCGATCGATCCGAAGCACGGCGACGCTCGCTTCGTCTCGGCCAAGCTCGCCCTTACGAAGAAGGACGCGGCCGGCGCTTCGATGCACCTCGACGCGATGCGGAGCGCCGGCAAGGACGGCTTCGTGGTCCACATGCTCCTCGCCGACATCGCCGAGGGGAGGGAGGACAAGGCGAAGATGCGCTACCACCTCGAGGCCGCGCATCGCCTCGATCCGAGTCAGATCGATCCCCTCAAGGGCCTCTTCGATCTGGTGCACGAGGCGAAGGACCCCGCATCGGCGCAGACGAAGGACGGCGACGAGCTCGAGCTCCTGCGCAAGCTCACGCAGCTCGAGCAGCACGACAAGAAGATCTGGCGCATGCTCCTCGAGAAGCTCGTGGCCACGAAGCAGTGGGACGAGGCGCGACGCGTGGGCGAGAGCGCGATCTTCGTCGACGTCACCGGCGGTCCGACGCACCTCCTCTATGCCCGTGCGCTGCAGGCGCAGAACGCCCACGACAAGGCCGCCTTCGAGCTCGAGACGGCGCTCCTCACCAACATGAAGGACAAGGAGAAGGCGAGCGCGCACGGCCTCCTCGCTCAGTCACTCGTCGTGCTGAAGAGGACCGCGGAGGCGAAGAAGCACCGCGACTCAGCGCTCGAGCTCGATCCGGAGAACGCCGAAGCGAAGGCAGTGAAGCTGCCCTGACCTGCGCTCCTGTAGCTCAGCCAGCCGCACACCCGCTTCTCGTGGGGTGTCCCCTTCCCGCAGCGGAGCTTGGCCGATAAGCTGCCGCCGATGCGGCCAGAGCTCGCGTTCGTTTCAGTCGTCCTTGCGGCGCTGGCGTGTGGATGTGGAGGCTCCGGCGCGAGCGCGCCAGCGATGGCCTCGTCGAACGGGACGCGGACGGTGAGCTTCTCCCTTCCGAGCAACGAGGGCGCTCTCGTGTCGGTGCCGATCTCGGGTGCACGCTCGACCGTGCTCGATTTCTTCAGCCCTACGTGCGAGCCGTGCAAGGAGAAGGTGCCCGCGCTCCACGCCAAGCAGAGCGAGCTCGCGGCCAGAGGGGCGCGTCTGGTCCTCGTCGGGGTCGTCTCCGACAGCGAATCGACCGACGATGCCCGGCGCGCGCTTGCGTCGTGGGGAGTCGTCGCGCCGTTTCTGGTGGACCGAAACGGGACCGGACGGCGAGAGGCGGGGATCACCGCGCTGCCCGCCACGATCATCCTCGACGCCAGCGGGGCCGTGAGGTGGGTGGCCTCGAGCACGTCGCGCGCAGAAGACGTCGTCGCCGCGTTGCCGGAGTGAGTGAGTCTTCGGTCGGCTCGCCCGACGCGAGCGCTCGTGATCCTCATCGTCATCGGGCGCAGGAACAGGACCAAGTAGTGGAGGAATTCGGAATGAGACATCGGTCGTGGGGCCTGGCTTCGACGCTCGCGGTCGGACTCATCGTCGGAGCGTGCTCGCCGCGCATGAACCTGCCGGACGAACCGCTGAAGACTCCGACTTCGGGCGGAGAGTCGTTCGGTGGTCGGCAATGCAGCCCTGTGCGCCCCCTCAGCGAGCCGGATCTCATGGCGTGGGACCCGGGGTCTCGCGCAAACCTGAAGCGCATCCGGCAGGACGGGCTCGTCGTCGTTCGCTATCACGCGGAGGGCTGCGTCGCGGAGCTCGAGCTCCTTCCCAACTGCAGCGTCGGAGGGGCCTACAAGTTCTCCGCCTACAGCGCCAACGAGCGCAAGGTCGCCAGCACCGATGACGAGCTCTTCGCGGAGCTTCCGCTCGGAGCCGCTCGTCTTCAGGGGAAGTTGAAGGGCAATCGGTCGATCCGTACCGACTACATGCTTGCCGGTCTCTACGCATTGCCACGCGGCACGTCCGTCCAGGCGTCGGATCTGAGCGGCCTCGACTGCGCGCGGGCAACCCACGTCGTCAGCACCATCTACGTGGGTGCGTTCGTGATGGGAGCGGGTGAGTCCCGCACCATGCAGGGCTCGCTCGATCTCCTGGGCGCGGGCGGGGGAGCCCGGAGCGTCGCCGAGATCGAGGTGCTCGGTGACGAAGGCAACATCGACGCGTGCAAGGCATCGCAGCGAGACGGGAAGGAGGACGACCGGTGCGGGGTGCCTCTCCGAATCGGGCTCGTCCCTCTGGCGTCGAGCGGCGCCCAGACCTCCCAAGCGGGACCGCCGGCGGCTCCGAAGGCCAGCGCGCCGAGCGCGTTCAAGGAGAGCGCCGAGCGCGAACCCGCTCGTCAGAGCGCGCCTCCGCCGGCGACCGCATCGCGCGAGGTGGGCTCGGCGGTCCCGCCGGCCGCGGCCGGGGCAGCCTCGTGCACGCCAGCCGACTGGTCGAACAAGCCGCTGAAGCCGCTCCTTCGCCCTGGTAGCAAACCGAATCTCGCGTTCTCCGATCAGCGAACCGGACCTCGTGGCTCGCAGACGATCGGAAAGAGCCTCGGCCAGCAAATCCTCTCCACGAGGCTGTTCGTCGATCCGTGCACCGACTCCTCGTCGTGGTCGCTCCCTTCATCGCCGATCGCGGCGAACTCGGCGACGGTCGATGGCGTGTCCTTCAGCGTGCTCGACGTCAAGCCGGCCGGAAAGAGCGGTCGTGGCTGGGCTGGCGGCAAATGCTCTTACGGAGCTCGCCTCGCGAACGGCGCAGGCAAGCCCGTGGTCGTGAACGAGGCCAACCCGTTCAACGGTATCGGTCAAGTCGTCCGCTCCGGAAGCGCCGTGTTCATGTCGATGAACTTCAACGGCTACGCTCGGGAGTTCCCGCAGGGAGGAAACAACGTCATCGCGCTCGACGCCTGCGACGGGACCGTGAAGTGGCGCTCTCCGAACCTCACCTCGAGTGGTCCGATCATGCTTCTCGGGGACTACCTCGTCACGGGCTACGGGTTCACGGGCGAAAGCCACTACGTCTACGTTCTCAACGCCCATACGGGCGCCGTGGTCCAGAAGCTCCTCGTCCCGAAGACGCCCGAGGAGTTCGCGATCAAGAACGGAGTCCTCGTCGCCTCCTTGTACGAAGGGCAGGCCACCTTCGAGCTGCTCGGTCCCTGACCGTCACACGAGGCGCAGGCGCGGCTCCAAGCCGAGGCCCTCGCCGTCCCGGACGGCGATGTACGCGAGCGCGATCGCGGCGCGTACGCGGGAGACGCTCGCGCCCGTCGCCGACGCGAGGGGCGTACCGCGACGGCGTGCGATGCTCCGCACCTTCGCCGCGGCGGCGTGGGAAACGTTGCCGACCACGAGGACGATCGCGTCGGCAGCCTCGGCGCGCGTCTCGAGGGATGGGCCGTCGCCGTTGATCGAATCGATCTCGATCTCGGTCGAGGGCGTATCCCGATAGTGTGGATCGAGCCTGGTGAGCCCACCGACGACGAGCACGCGAATCGATCGCTGCGTGGGGAGAACGCCGCTCCGGTCGTCACGCGCCTCGAGGCGCCGCGCGCTCATGACGGCGTCCTCGCAGTGAAGCTCGCGAACGGGTGCTTCACCACGGCCTGGGTGATCGGGCGGCCCTCGGCGAGCCAGCGCGGAAACCCACCCGTGAGGACGTGCGTGTCGGCGTGCCCGAATCGCCGGAGGATCCAGGCCGCGACGAGCGCGGCGCTCGGGCGACCGTCGTCCACGAGCACGATCGTGTGCTCGTCGCCCACGCCGGCCGCGCTCATCGCCATCGCGAGCACCGGAGCGCAGACGAGCGCTCCGGTGTCGTCGAAGAGGCGCCCGCCGACATCGAGGCTCGTCGAGCCGGGGATGTGAGCACGAAGGAACGAGGTTGGAGGCTGAGGGCCCTTGGGCCAGCTGCCGGCGCGCAGCCATCCGGCACGCGGACCGAGCTCGACGAAGCGCGGCGGATCCTCGGCTTCGCGGAGACGCGTCCCGCTCCGGTCGTCGCGCACGGGCGCCGGGCCGCGGACGTCGAGGATGCGGAGCCACTTCGCTCCGAGGTTCTCCGCGAGCCAGCGCGAGCTGATGAAGCCATCGCCCCTGCCCTCCGATGTGGCCGCGGTGTTCATTATAATGGATGTAGATCCGTTAACGCGGAACGTCAAGATCCGGCGTCCAGGCCGCAAATCGCGGCCGTCGAGCTCGACGTGGGCCGTTCGTTATAATAGAAATCTGCCCTGGCGCAGCGACGTGCCCGCCGCGTCCCGTCCGCACCGTTTCACGTCGAGAGGGGGGCGCGGCGATCAGCCGGTGCGCGCGCGTTCGCAGTGGGACGCGACGTGAGTCGGGGCGATGGTGGACGCGGACCCGCCAAACACGCGGCGCGAGACGTCAGGGATTGAAGACCTCGTCCGACGGCGGCGGCGGCGCGGGCTTCGCCGGCTTTGCCGGCTTCTCCTCCGGCGAGGCCTCGGGCTTGGGCTTCTTCGGCGCGTCCGTGCGCGGCGTCGCCTTCTTCGCGACGGGCTCGGGCTTCTTCTTGTCGTCGCGTCTCTCGTCCTTCTTGTCGTCGCGCTTCTCGTCCTCGATCTTGGCGGGCGCGCGTTCGTCTTCTTCCCGGCCGGTCCACGCGGCCTTCAGCTTCATCGCGAGGTCTTCGGCCTCCTTGGCGCCCTTGCGCGCGTCGCTCGCCATCGACTCGACCGCGTCGACGGCTGCGGACATCTCGCGCTTCACCTCGTCCTTCTTCGCGACCTTCTTCTCGTCGGCCTTGTCCACGCCGAGGTTCTTCTTGTCCTCGATCGTCTGCTTCTTCAGCTCCTCGCCCCGCTTCAGCATCTCGTCGAGCTTCGCAGCGGCGGCCTTGAGGCGCCGTGCCCGCTCGAGCTCGGCTGCGGTGGTCTGTTCGACGGCGGAGCCGAGCGAGCCCTCGCCCTTCTTTCCGCGCGTGGCGGCGAGGATGGTGCCGTTCGACGCGCCTGGCCGGAGATCAAGCGCGGTCACGATCGGCTTTCGTGCGGCCTTCGAGTCGTCCGGCCAGTTGGCCGATGCCACCTGCTCCTGATGGACGGCAGCGAAGTAGGCGTCGTACCGGCCGTCTCCGGATTGATAGCGCTCGCCATTCGCGACCTTCGTGGGCGTGAGAATGAAGTCGCAACCGGTGAGCGCGGAGCACGCGACGCCCACCGCGATCGCCATCGCCGCGGCCGTCTTACGAAGCCTCATCGATCTCGAGCTCCTTTTTCAGCAGTACGCCGCATGACGAAGACGCTCACCGAGGTGAGCAGTTGATCGGGGCCGCCTGCACCTCGAGCGCCTTGCCCCGCGCCGCGAGGAATGCGATCGCGCCGCGCCCGTCCGAACCGACGACCGCCGCAGGCTGACCTGCGTTGACGCCCGATGCGGAGATCGAGAGCGCCGCGCCGGACGGCGAGCCGTCTTTGCCCATCGTGATGGCTCGGACCTGATGGTTGGAGACGGGACCTTCCGTCCATGCGAGGAGGAACCGCCCGCCGCCGAGAGACGCGAGGCTCGGAGACATCGCGTGCTCGCCGAGGCCGCCGGCCGGCAAGGTGAACGGTGTGCCCTCGGTCGCCTCGCTGCCGATCGTGATCGTCGCCCAGCGGATCGACCAATCAGCGCCGGTGCCCGCGCGATCGGCCCAGGCGACGATGACGTTGTCGCCGCTTGCTGCGATCGCAGGCGAGCCGACCTGACCCGATCCGCTGATCTTCGAGAGCGGGCCCTCGGCCTCGAGCACGCTGTCGCCCTTGGCGACACCGACGTGGATCGCGTTGCCGCGACGGAAGGTCAGCGCGATCCCCTTTCGGTCGGTGAGCGGGATCGCGCGCAGGGCCTCGATCGGTCCTTCGCCGTCGACGGAGAAGAGCTTCGCCGAGCTGTCTTTCTTGTGCGGCGCCCACACGATCTCGCCGTCGGAGACGCCGACGTCGATGAGCGAGCTCGCTGCGACGACGCGGCGACTCGCGAGGTGATCGTTCTTGCGATCGACATCGGGCATCGCGATCAGCTTGCTGCCGGAGAGCATCGGCGTGACGCGTCGAGCATCACCGCCAGCCGGCTTCGCGTGCACGGTGGCCGTCGGCGCGAGCGATGAAGGATCGAGCGACATCGCCACTGCGTCCCGTGCGGAGGCCGCGAAGCCGAGCGCGAGCCGACCGTCGAGAGCGCGTGCTTCGATCGCGCTCGCGATCACGGCGCGCGGAGCGAGCGTTCTCGCGTCGCCCGAGAGGGTGCAGTCGCCGAGCACGACGCCGCTCTTCGTCTCCTGCGGAGGTGGCGGCGGAGGGATCTCGGCGGGCGCGGAGGCCGCGGCGGTCGTCGTCGTCGTCGCCGACGTAGCCGGTGCGCTGCCGGACGCAGCCGACGCGGAGGCCGCCGTCTTCTTCGAGTCGCTCGAGCTCGAGGACGACGGGCCGCTGAACAGGCTCGCGATGCCCGCGACGAGCATGATCAGGACGGACAGAGCTAGGACGCCGACCACGCCGATGAGGAGCTTGTTCTTCGGCGGTCGCCCTTGCTTGATCGCCGCGATGTCGTCGAGGAGCAGCGTGAGGTTGGGGCGACGCGGGATACCGGCGTCGACGATGTCATCGTCGGCCGGCTGCCCCAAGCCGTCCTGCACCAGCGGATCGGTGGGCGCAGGCAGGCCGTCGGAACCGGCAGCGCTCAGGTCCGACGTCGAGGGAGAGTCGAGGAGCATCGAGCCGCTCAGCTCCTCGATCATCTCCGCGCCAGGCGCGCGCGGCTTTGCCGGAGGTGGGGGCGGGGGCGCGGAGCGAGTGCGGGCTGCGGCGGCCGCAAGCACCTCCGGCGGAGGCGGGATCCCGATCGTAGTCGGAAGGCGCCGTCGGGGACGGCGCCACGCGACGAGCCCGGACTGGGAGGCGCACCTCCGCTGGCGACGGGAACGTACGCGGAGCCGCCCAGCTGCGTCTTGAGCGGACCGGGCGACGGATGAATCGACGGGGACTTGGTCTGCGCGGGGACGTAGCGTGGCGGAGGCGGCGGCTCCTCCTCGACGTCGGACTTCACCGGGGGTGGAGCCATCGACCCTGAAGCCGCCTCGTACTCCTGCTGCACGGCGACCATCGCGAGCGGAGGCGGCGGGATGTTGAGCACCACACCGGTCGCTCCACCGAGCGACGCCGACGAGAGCTCGGGGACCTCGTGGGCGGCCTGCCAGCTCTGCCAACCAGCTCGCCACACGGGCGTGTTGGGGGCGATGTGCCCCTCGGCGAGTGCCGCGCGGAGCTCATCGAGCCGCACTCTTCGCTGCTGACCATCCGGATCGGCCCACCGCCACAGATCGTTGCTCATCGGAGCGCCCAGCCCATGATACCGCGGGTCGCTGCTCGTCGTGTCATTGTCTGCTCGGGGTGGTCGCTCGCCTTGTCATGTGGGGACTCGCCATCACCCACTCGGGCGAATGGCTCGTGGCTTCAGGCGTCGATGCGCGCACATCCCTCACCTCTGCGAGACCGGAAAATTCGCGTGTCCGTGCGTTCACCTCGACCATGAGGTGTCGATCATCACGAACAGTTCGAGCTTACGACGACCTCGGCTCGTTGCGACGCCTCTGATCTGCAGCGCCGAGGAAAGGTCGGCGTCCGTGGGGTCACCTCGACGACGAGGTCGTCGGCCATCACGAGCACGTTCGGTTTCCGATGACCTCGGCGCGTTGCGAACGATGTAGTCTGCAGGCTGAAGTCCGGAAGCCACGAGCTAGAGCTCAGGCGCGATGCGCGAGAACGAGGGCGAGCACTGCGCGCACGCCCACATCACGGAGCGCGGCTGTGCATCCCTCGAGCGTGGCGCCGGTGGTGCGCACGTCGTCGACGAGGAGGACGCGCGCGCCATCCATGCGCGATGGATCGCGCGCGGTGAAGACACCGGCGACGTTCACGATCCGCCGCTCGCGATCGAGCGACGCCTGGCGGGTCGTATCGCGATGTCGTTCGAGCGCTCGCGGCGCGAGCTCGACTCCGAGCGAGCGCGCGACCGGTGCGGCGAGGAGAGCGGCCTGGTTGTAGCCCCGATCGGCGAGCCGGCGTGGATGAAGGGGGACCGGAACGACGAGATCGACGGCGCCGCGGAAGCTCTCCGAGACACGGAGCATCGATCGTCCGAGGAGCGGTCCCAGATCGGCGCGGTCTTCGTACTTGAGCCGTGTGATGGCGGTCGCCATCGCTCCGCCGTACTCGAACGCCGACGTCCATCCGCTCGTGTGAACGTCGCGCTCGGGCGCGTGCTCGACCGACGCGGCGCAAGGCGGACAGAAGAGGACGCTGGCGGTGACCGGTAGATCGCACGCGGCGCACCGAGACGGACCAACCAGCTCGCCGAGGATGTTCGCGGCGACGGCACCGAGTGCTCGGAGCGAGGGCACGGCCCCCACGTCGGCCGTCGCCGGCGGCGGTTGCGCGCTTTGTCGACCTCGAGGTGTCCCTTCCGTCAGGCGACGGCGTTGTCGTGTCGGCTGCCGTCTGGCACGGGGTGCTCCTCGCGTGTCCGGGCAAACAGGATGTGGTCCTCCCATTTGCCTGCGATCTGCAAGTAGCGCTCGGCGTAGCCCTCGCGGCGGAAGCCGAGCTTCTCGATGACGCGGAGGCTCCTCGGGTTGTGCGGCATGATCGCGGCCTGCACCCGATGGAGGCGCGCGGGCCCGAACGCGAAGTCGAGGACGGCGGAGATGCCCTCGGTGCAGAGCCCGCCGTTCTGGTGATCGACGTCCATCCAGTATCCGAGATAGGCGCCGTGCATTGCGCCGCGCATGATGCCGTTGAGCGCGATCTTGCCGATCAGGCGTCCCGGGTCGGTAAGGAGCGCGAGCATGAACGAGAACGACCGGCCGCTCTTCCACTCGCGCCGGTGACGGAGCACGGTGTTCGAGACCTCGGTGATCGACGTCGGGTCCTCGCCGGGCCGCGGCGCCGGGTTCCACGGATTGAGGTGGGCCTGGTTGTGCCGGAGGAGCCTTCGGAGCTCGCCGATGTCTCCCGTGCGCGGCGGGCGCAGGACCAAGCGCTGCGTCGTCAGGCGGGTCGACAGCGGTGGGACCACAAGCGGGATATACCGCGCGCTCCCCGCCTCGTCACGGCCGGCGGCCGTGTGAAATGCGTCTCAATCGGTCCTCAGCCGCGGCGCTTCCCGTGGGAAGGCGTGGTGGACCGGCGACGGAGGCGCTCGCGCTCATCCTCCATCCGGAGCCGTTCCGTCTCGGCCGCGAGCCGCTCTTCGAGCCACGCGTCTGCGTCCTCGCCGCGCGCCTCTGCCTGGGCGATCGCGAGCTCTTGAGCCTCGTCCTCGGTGACGGCCCGCACCCGATCGAGCGCGCTCGCCACGCGGACGCGTGCCGGTTCGGAATCCTCCGCGCGGTGCCCCGAGAGCCACGACGATGCGCGGCCAAGCGCGGCTTGGCTCCGGCTCGCTGCGCGGACGCAGGCGTTCGCTGCGCGTCGGAGCGCTTCGCCGAACACCAGTGAGAGGAGCCGGAGAAGGAGCGGGACGAGGAGGCCCACCGTCAGCCAGACGGCGAGGAGGGCGATGAAGAGCCCGAGCTGTGCGAAGAAGCGCGGGACGAAGGGGGGCCGTCTCGAGCGCGCGAGAGCGCGGCGCTTGCGCTTCTCTTCGCGAGCCTCGCGCTTCTTCTGACGCCGGAGCTCTCGCTTCTCGTCGCGTGTGAGCGGCTTCGGCGGCGCCTCCGATGCGGCGGACTTCTTCGGAGCCTCGGACCTCGTCTTCGCGCGTAGGAAAACGAGCGCCTCGTCGACCGAGTCCACCCGTCGATCCGGATCGGGCCGGAGCATCGCGGACAGCGCGCGCACGAGCCCCGGCGGCGTCCCTTTCGGCAACGCGCGCGGGACGTCGATGCCCAAGCCTTCGTGCGGCAGCTCCTCGGGCTCGCAGCCGGTGAGCATGGCGACCGCGGTGGCGCCGAGCCCGTAGACGTCCGACTTCGGCGAGGCGCGTCCCTGGAACTGCTCCGGAGCCATGTAGCCGAAGGTCCCGACGACGGTGCTCCCGCCGGCGGGCTTGAGCCGATCGCGGACGGCTCCGAAGTCGACGAGCGCGTAGGACCCGTCGGGCCGGCGGATGACGTTCCCGGGCTTGATGTCGCGATGGACGATGAAGGGCGCGCGCCCATGGAGGTACCGGAGCGCGTCGGCGATGTCCTCGAGCATCCGAGTGACCTCGGTGACGTCGAGCGTCTGCTTGCGCGAACGGAGGCTGGCGAGGCTCTCGCCCTCGATCTTCTCCATCACGAGGTAGAGCGCGCCGTCCTCCTCGAAGTGCTCGATGTACTTCGGCAGGCGCGGGTGATCGAGCGACGCGAGCGTCCTCGCCTCGCGCTCGGCGAGCTCGACGTCCTTCCAGGCCTTCGCCTTGCCCACACGGAAGCACTTGATCGCGACCACGCCGCGCGTGTCGGTCGTCGCCCCGGCTCGTGCGCGGGAGACGTAGCGGTGGAAGTCATCGACGAGCGCTTCCGGTCGCGGACGCGGCCTCGTCGAATGGGCGCCGTTGTCCCGTGCCTCGTACGTCTCACCCTGCGAGCCTTCCCCGAGCCGGCGCAGGAGCGTGTAGCGCCCGTCCTTGAGCTCCCTCTCGTTCTGGTTGGGCGGCGGCGAAGAGGATGAGGTCAAGCTCGTCTCGGTCGGCTGGTCGGTGCGGGACGCTCTCCGAGGCTATAGCGCTCCGACGGGGGCGACGTCGATCGAGCCCGTCCATTCTGGTCCGGCAAGCTCAGTAGAAGCCTTCGCGGCGCGCATACCGTGCGGCGCGCTCCGCGTCGTACTTCTCGGCGTCGAAGTCCTCGCCCGCGAGCTCGCGGTGAATCGCTCCGCTCAGGATCCCAGAGCTGCGAGCGGAGGAACGCCTTCGAGCAGTGGGTGTACGCGGACTCGATGTCGACGAGGATCCCGAGCTTCGGCGTCTTGCCCTCGACCGTGCAGGGAGCGAGCAATGCCTGGTCGGTCGTCAGTATCGCGCGTCCGTTGACGCGAAAGGTGTCGGACACGCCGGGGATCACGAAGAGCAACGCCACATGGGGGTTGCGGAGGATGTTCCGCAGCGAGTCGGCGATGCGATTGCCCGGGCGTTCGGGGATGAGCAGCGTCCGGTCGTCGAGGATGCGAACGAAGCCCGCCGGGTCGCCACGCGGGCTCACGTCGCAGCTTCCGTTCTCGTCTGCGGTGCCGAGACAGAGGAACGGCGACCGCTCGATGAACTTCCGCGTCAGCGAGTTGAGGCGGTCGCTGATCTTCGAGCACACGAGCTCGGTCGGCTCGCCGATCAGGTCCCGGAGCGCCGCCTCCGTCTCGATCGTCTCCGAGGTGAGCGGGTGCTTGGTCATGGCGCCGACTATCGCCCAGAGCCAGCGCGCGCAAGGCGTAGCTCGCCCGGACGATGAGCCGTCTCGGGGCCGGCGGCATCCTCGCCTATTGCCGTGCTTGCATGCCTCGCCGGCCGCGTTCACCGGACTTTCGCGGCGGACC